>MDTE01020981.1_pt1 | contig 58049 bp, 38 predicted proteins | sample 811231 | NCBI WGS metagenome assembly MDTE01 (sample SAMN05326651, study PRJNA326480) | marine metagenome | isolation source: seawater | place: Indian Ocean: Red Sea | collected 2010
ACTATCCACTCGTGACAGGTTCAGCCCTTCAGCTCTTGGTTAGAGAGCCTAATATGGCCTCTGCTGACTCCTGTTCGCCCATCCCGACACCTCACGGTGCTTCAAGTGTGGTTATGTAGGGCCTATCAACCAGTTAATCCGTTGTGAGTTTTGCTTGTCGCCCACCTTTCAATTTCGCATAGCAACCAGATAATCCGGATACCCCATTTATGAAGAGAGTGACAGCTATCGCGATACGAAGCACCGCCATTCGGTTCTGATGAATGAAGATGACATTGCCGCACTCGGTTTAAAAGAGAAAGATAAAATCACCCTGCGTTCAGATACTGGCGAGATGCGCAATCTCGATGTCGTCGCGTTTGACCTTCCGCGAGGCAATATCGCGGCTTACTATCCTGAAGCGAATGTTCTCGTCGGCCAGACCGTTGATCAGCGCAGCCGTACACCGGCATTTAAGTCCGTGCCGGTGTCGGTGGAAGCTCAGGTGGTGATTGGTAGTACGGGTTAACAGCTCACGTTTCGTTTGGCCTGAAGCTCAAATCTGAGTTTCAGGTCGGGTGTCTGATAAATCGGATTTCGCTTAAGAAACGACTGCAGTATCTGCTTCCGCTTTCTTCTATAGAGAAAGCCCGGAACATAGCTGTATTCCGCCCTTACCTGTCTGTCATACTCAACAAATCTTTCTGTAGAACTGCCTAGTATGGCCAGATCAATATCGACGAGTAGTCGCTTATCTGACGTATCAAGAGTATCCATCGCACTGTGTTCAGTTGCCATAATGAGGTCATAAATCCGCTGGCTTTTTTCTTTGCTGACGCCTGCCTCCTCTAATGCAGTTCGTGCCCACTCTGCGCTTTTCAACTCATTGTCTTTGCCTTTAATGTCGTACACAGCATCATGAAACCAGATTGCCAGTTCAACTTCGTGTGGGTTGGCAGCCAGATGCTGAAACTCCTCAAACAGAGCCAGGCATTCACACAGGTGTTGTTCGGTGTGGTATTTGCGCTGAGGCTCATTCCAGGCAGCTATTAAGTCGTGTCTTAACGCTTCCCCATCCCCAGCAGCTCCAATACCTGACCAGCAACGATTCCAGGAAAGATGTAATTCTTCTCTAGCGAATACTGATTGTTTCATTATTCTACCTATTCGACAATGACAGCATCATATTTAAGAATCATCGGCCAGGTGACCTCTAAGGAAACTATTACTATGATCTACACCCTCTACAGGGTCGGCTAGTGCTTTAAATGAATGAGGGTCAGCCTCCTCTACAATGCCATAGAAATACCAAACCGTATTTTTATCTTTGGCATAGTAGCTATCGCCAAAAACCTCAAATGTCTGGAGATCAGCACGAGGTTCACTTTTTCCCAGTATGTATACTGAATTCTTATCTTTGGCGTAAACCTGGGACAGTATCTGAAAACTTTCCAGATCAACGGAGTCGACTACTTTTCCGTTGAAGTAAAGATGTTGAAGGTCCCGAGCATATTCTGTAGTGAGAATCTGAAAAGAGGATATATCAGCCCCTTCGATTTTCTTAGCCCCCAACGAGAAGAAGTTACCCATAGAGACAAAGTACAGCTGATTTTCTTTCGTATAGTACTGATCACTTACCGCCTTATCGACTGCGGTGTAACCATCACCATTCCATGCTTTGAAAAATGTAAAAGCAAACCAAGCAAAGACGGTAAGACCAACGGCAAGAAAAAGAGAAGATAGAATTAACAATGATTTCAGCACGACAATATGTCCCTACATTACTCACACAATCGGTTTACATCATACCCTCATGCTCGTCTTTTATCGTTAACATCATGACCAATCTGACAGCCAGCTGAAAACAATAGCCAATCTATGGTACCTTCCCGCTTTTGAAGAGAGTTGCTCCATGATCTGCGGTTTCGACTACGGCACTTCCAACTGCGCTATTGGCGTGCAACAGGATGGCGAGATACGTTTATTGCCGGTCGATGGCGAGCGTACTTTTATGCCCTCAGCCCTATATGCGATGGCCCGTGAGCTTATAACTGAGCAGGTAAGTCATGGACTGACGTCTGATCGTGAAGCTTTTATCGCATCACGCAAACCCCAGTTGCAGATGGCCCTCAGAGCTCGTAATGAACTCGACCTTCACGCGGATGATGATGTAATGTTCGTCGGTCATGCGGCGTTCAAAGAGTATTTCGCCGATCCGGAAGAAGGCTACTTCGTTAAATCCCCAAAATCCTTTTTAGGTGCCAGCGGGCTTCGCCCTGAGTTTGTGGGCTTCTTCGAAGATATCGTCACGGCCATGATGCAGACGATCAAACACCGCGCAGAAGTCTCTGCTGGCGACACTCTGACTCAAACCGTTATTGGACGCCCGGTGAATTTTCAGGGCCTGAATTCAGAGCAAAGTAACCGACAAGCATTATCTATTCTCGAAACTGCAGCACGACGTAGCGGCTTTAAAGATATCGAATTTCAGTATGAGCCGATTGCGGCTGGCTTAAGCTTTGAACGCCAGCTCAGTGAGAATAGAACCGTTCTGGTTGTTGATATTGGCGGTGGTACCAGTGACTGTGCAATGGTGCGAATGGGACCGGATCATATTCAGAAAGCAGATCGTGCTGCGGATTTTCTTGGACATACGGGCGAGCGGGTCGGCGGAAACGACCTCGATATCCGCCTGGCAACGGAGTCTCTGATGCCACTATTTGGCATGAATGCCGCGCTCAAAAGTGGCAAGCCAATGCCGACAAAAACCTTTATTGATGCGGTGTCGACTAACGATGTTTCCGCTCTGACTCGCTTCAGTAGTCTTGAAACAGGGCTGTATCTGGAGCAATTGCAACGCGATTGTGCTGAACCCGGACTGATCGGTCGCTTACTGCGACTGCGTAAAAACAAGCAGAATCAGCAATTGGTTCGCCATGCGGAAGAGGCAAAGATTTCCTTGTCCAATGCTGAAATGACATCAGTGAATCTCGAGTTCGTCGAAAAATCGCTCAGCACGGATATCAACCGAACCGAACTTGCCGAGGCAATCGAGCGTCCACTTGAAAAAATTATTGCGCTAATGAAAGAGGCTAAAGACCAGGCTGGAGTCTCACCTGATCTTATTTTCGTCACCGGCGGAAGTGCAAAGTCTCCCGTGATCACAAATGCGGTCAAAAACGTCTTTGGTGAAGTACCACTATTGGATGGTGATCACTTTGGCAGTGTAGTGTCGGGGCTGACTGAGTGGGCTCAGCGGATTTACCGCTAACTCGCGAGAGCAGTCACCGATAACGGCATCCATTTTATGGCTTTGCTAATCACCAACCTTATATGCAGAATAAGGATTACCCTGAACCCCAACTCCCGTTAAGGAAGAAGCATGAGCGACGATAAAAAAGTGGAAACTAATAACGAACGCGTTGTTGATATTATTGCCGACAAACTAGTTGTTGATCACAGCGAAGTCATTGAGACAGCGTCCATTCCCCCTGAAGAAGCCCTTGGAAATAACGCAAGCACAAATCAAAGCACCAACGTCAATGCCGAAACGCAGGAGAAAGCAGACACGGTTGGCCGTGGTACACGCAAAGCCACTAACGGCGTTTCCGTTCGCACTGAACTGCTTTAAGCTGTTCGACTTCCTCTTCGAGAGCCAGGCTTTGACTGGCTCGTTTTACTGCAAGCGCCGCATAGTGGGCCATGACATCACTATAGGCCTCGGGAGCCATATCTCCGAGAGCCGCCATAGATTTCTGAACGCGTATCTGAATTTCAATTAACCCCGCACCGTCACGGGCAACTGGCATAAATAAATCTTCAATCAGGTCAGACGTTTTTAATGCCGGTACACGTACAGACGGGAAGCAGATAGATTCATCGTCATCGCCCAGTACCCGGTGATCTCTCCAGATACAGAACAATCTCACTGCCCTGCCCAGTACGTCGATTGCTGTACCAGGATCATTGACTGCCGGTGACAGTGCTCTGCTCGCGATCTCAGAAAGTACAATTAAACCAAACCTTGGGTCTTGCTCGAACGACCGGGTTTTCCCAGTGGTATAAGCTGACGTGACACGATTGATCAGGTGCGCTTCCTGTTCACTATTGAGGACTTCTTTCTCTTTAAACTCGACACAGGCAAGAGGTTTACCGGGAAAGACAAAACTACCGGGAGTCAATAACACGTTGATATTCAACTTCAGTTCATCAGCAGTTTCCTGGAGGCTGGCGATATCAATATGACAAATGTAACCCGTGGATTCTGACTTAATATCAAAGCCATTGGCTGGGCGCTGCCAGTCTTCGGGTAAGCACCGCGCTCCCAAATGCGGATGCTCTAGTCGTGCGCGCAACGCATTGGCGGCTGCGACTTCGACCTGATCGGTGGTCTCAGTGACTCGCCCTAATACCGAAAGATGTTCAATCCAATGAAGTATGGCGACCAGTATAATGCCGATCACCAGCAGCGTTGCGGCAAACAGAACCAAACGCCCGCCCTCGCCATAGACACCGGTATTAAGCGCAATAATACCCACAAGGCTGAAAAGAAATGCACCCAGAAACGTTGCAAGAACATTTTGCGTAATCGGATCTTCCCGAACGAGCTGAGTTGCTCTGGGTGTCGTCCCGGTACTCGCCGCGGTGAAGGCTGACACCATAACCCCCAACGAAAAGGTCGTTACGGTCAGCATGCTGGTTGCCAGAATATCGAGTATCTGATCGATCGTGGCGACCGAAATCTGAAACGACAGAGCGTCGGGCAGCAATCGCTCTACTGGTGCGGCGATCAATGCAGTGACTATCGCCATGACCGCAAACAGCGCCGCTCTGACCCACAATTTATGAGTGAACCTGATAAATAACCACTGCCATTTACTGAACATGATGTTTCCTTTGTCGCCTGCACATGGATATAAAACTACCCGTGTTTTTAACTATGACACCAACTATCCGTATAAGTATCACAACTCATCAATACATTTATCCCAGTAAGGTTCTTTGCCGAGGCGCTCAATGACATAGTCGATCAAAGCACGTACCCGCCGCGATAAATGACGAGCCCGGGGATACACAGCGTAAAGGTTCATCCCAAACCATTTATAGTCGGTCAGCACCGGAATCAGACGTCCGCTTGAGAAGGCTTCCTGCAAAGTGAATGTTGGCTGGCAACCGGCTCCCAATCCTCGTTCAGCGGCAGCAATTAATGCTTCGCCATTATTCGATAACGTACCCGGTGAAAGACGAATCTCCCCTGTTTTTCCATCTGGTGATGTGTATGGCCAGCGTCCGGGATACCGCAGGTTGCTGTATCCAAAAACCGGTACGCCGTGAAGATCATCCGGGGTATTAAACGGCCCGTACTTTTCCACGAAATCCGGTGAGCAGTACACCATATGCCTTACCCGTGTAACCTTGCGGGCGATCAGGGTCGAATCTTCAAGGTGGCCAATGCGAAAGACAAGATCAAAGCCATCTTCAATAACGTCAACCCGACGATCAGACAGATCGAAATTGACCGTCACCCCGGGGTGTTCACTCATGAAGTCAGCGATGATCGGTGAAAGTTGGGAAATGCCAAGGCTGAGAGGCATGGATACCGTGATATTGCCGCTCAGTAACGTGGCCGATTGCATCACCTCCTGTTCTGCATCATTCCAGTCGTCCAGTAGCTTACGGCAGCGGTCATAATACAGCTGACCGTCATCGGTCAGATGCATAGTCCGGGTGGTACGTTGCAGTAGCTGCACCCCCAGCCTTTCTTCCAGAGCCTTCATACGTCGACTGATCGCCGAGTTTGCAACACCAAGGCGTTCTGCCGCTTTTGATGCACTGTGGCACTCTACCAGTGTGACGAAGACCCGTACTTCTTCCAGTTCACTCATCTGTCGCTCTCTTCTCTGACAAGCCCCTATGATTCATCGACCCGGGTATTGCAGACCTATCAATTTTTCTACTTTTCAGAATAATATTTTCAATCATAGAGTATTTTTCCATAGTTAAGAAATGTTTATCGTAACTACCGTTGAATAGTTAAAAGCATCCTTACAAAACACAGGAGATCGGTATGACACATATTCTTCGCGTAGACAGCAGTATGAGAACGGAAGGTTCAGTTAGTCGTAACCTCGCGGATAAACTGGTTGAACGACTGTCTGACGGCAGTACACAGGTTACCGAACGTGATCTGGCGAACGGCATTGAGCTTATCAATGAAAACTGGATTGGTTCGAACTTCACAGATCCAGCTGACCGCAGTGATGAGCAGAAGACATCTCTGGCAACGTCAGACGAGCTGGTTAATGAGCTGCGTGCAGCTGATACCGTCGTTATTACTGCACCCGTCTATAACTTCCATGTACCGGCTGCTCTGAAGGCCTGGATCGATATGGTGGCGCGCGCCCGTGAAACTTTCCGCTACACAGAAGAAGGCCCGGTTGGCCTGTTAACAGGCAAAAAGGTCTACGTCGTAATGACCTCGGGTGGCACTGTTCTGGGCGCGGAAAATGATTTCGTCAGTGGCTGGCTGAAGTACATTCTGGCGTTTATGGGAATGACTGATGTCACCTTCATCGACAGCAGCGGTTTGATGCTGGACGAAACTAAAGCCGAAAAAGCGGAAGCTGAAATAGCAGACGTTGCTTAAGAAGTTGACTAACAGAAAGCCCCGACGAACGGAGCTTTCTGTTGCTGCATAAATTAATCAATAAGGATCAGGCTCTTTTGAGCAGGCGAACCAGAAAGATTAATATCACCGCTCCCACAGTAGCGGTACCAACCGATCCGATGAAGCCACCTGCGGCAACTCCGGCAACCGAGAAAACGTAGCCGCCAACAACTGCACCGAGTACACCAATGACAATGTCGCCGAGCAGGCCATAGCCACCACCTTTAGTGATAACGCCTCCAAGCCAGCCTGCAAGTGCGCCTATTAACAGAAAAACGAGTAGTGCTGAAATATCCATTGTTGTCACCTCAATATATCGTTAGCGTTTTAGCCAAGTTCTGAATAATGCTGCGCTTCTCTGCTTCAGTACTGAGACTTCAAGTACTCAGTTCCACGCCTGTATTTCTCAGTATTCCCGGCCTTCCAATAGTACGAACGGTAAAGCTGCTAAGAGTTCCGGCCTGTTTGAAATGGCCTTTCAGGCAAACATGAAATTATTGTCTATACTTACAGATGAACCACGCAAGCAGGACTATGGGGTCCGGCTCACACGGAGGTAATTTTGAAATGAGCGAACAGGCGCTTAACACAAACAATGTCGACATGATCCGGGAAGAAGTATCGAAACTTGAAGAAGAGATTCACAAAATCAGCAACAAGCTTCAGAACGATGGTTTTCTGTCCCGTGTACCCGCTGCCATGATAGAGAAAGAGCAACACAAACTTGAGAGATTTCAACAAGCCTGCTCAGACCTGAAAGCCCGACTGAAGCAAGCCGGTTGACGAAGAAAGGTCAATACTGACAGCCTGATATACTGCCAACAGGCACTTCTACATGCGCCAATGGGCATACATGGTGGCGCATATGGCGTACAATCCATGCTCAGGATTTCTACGAGTGCAGGAACGTGCGGTACGTCATTTTACTTTCTACTTTGCTGGCCAGCTCTGCGGCTGTCGCCGACTCCTCTTCTTCGACGCCCGCCCGGCAAGGCGATTGTCAGACAGGTATCAGCTTCAGCGATATCTACAGTAAGCCCGATGATCTGGCGCTCAACTACTGTTATCTTCAACAGAAAATCGACGAGGGCGACATTAAGTCTGCTATTCCGGTCGTGGAGCGAATTCTTCTGCTTGAGCCCCATCAGAACCGCGCGAGAATCATTTATGCAAGTCTGCTCTATCACTCTGACATGATGGTAGAGGCCCGGGAAGAGTTCGAAGAGGTACGTTCCCGCCCTCTTCCTCAGAGCGATGAGTGGTTGGTTCTTGATTACCTGCGCAGAATAGATGAGCTCGATCAGCGCGCGGCCCAGACTCTCTCAGTGTCAGTCACGGGGCATCACGATAACAACATCAACAACGCACCTGACGACGATACCATTCTGTTTTACGGCTACGAGTTCGACTTTCCACAAAAGAAGGTTGAGGAATACGGTACCGAGTTCAACCTCAGTTATGATCTGGACTATGCGTGGGGCGATTACCGCCAGCACGCCGCGATTGCATCACTTCAATACACTCGTGATAACTTCGCCACACAGGATTCTCTCGATTTCTCAAGTTGGTACGGCACGCTCGGAAATCGCTTTGACTTTGATGGCCTCAACCTGACCATCTCGGGTAACGCGCAACACCAGTCTCTGTATGGAGAGGGTCTGTTACGCAGTCATGGGGGGAGCATCAGCTCTTCTTACGCCTGGGATCTCAAGGATCTGAATCTCTATATAAATACCCGTCTGAGCACAGGCGTGTCGTCAGATAACTACATCGCCCCGGGCGCCAGTGGCAGCTCTGGGAAACGATATTACTCAAAAGTCGCAGGATCGCTGACCTTCGATAAGGTTCACAACCTCTACATGGCATTGGGCTATAGCACAAAAGAAGCTCGCATCGAGGCTTCCAGCTATACCAACTGGTCCACCAGCATGAGCTACCGCTGGACAGCCAGCGCCGGACAATCGATCGCCGCATTTGTCAGCCAGAGTCGAACGCGTTACTCAGGTTCATCGGAGTTTGTCACCGGCGATCCATCACTCGTGAGGCGCAGCAAACCTTTGTTCGCATCGCTCGCTGTGACACTGCCCATCGAGTTGATCGATAATATGGATCTGACCATCAGCGGTGAGCGCCAATTGAATCGCGCTGATATTTCAAACTACGAGTACCGTAATACCCGCTGGTCGGCGTCGGTCACAAAACTGTTCAGTCTTTGAGGGCCCTGTAATGACGACGAGTATCGCAATGAACAGACATGTTCAATCACGTAAGCGCCTCGGTAGCGCCTTACTGACGCTGACTGCGTTGGCTGCAGCAATTCATGCCCACGCACAGGAGGCTGGTGTGCTGGCCGGTCTGAAAGGTTCGGTGACCGTCTACCGTAACGATCAAAGCCTGACAGCAAATAGTGGTGAGCCTATCTTTCCAGGGGATCGCATTGAATCCGGCAGTGGCCAGCTGTTTCAGTTGTTGCTGAGAGACGAAAGCACATTTACCTTCGGTGAAGGCTCGGTAATTTCTCTGGATAAGTTCGAGTATGATGCGCATAAAAATAGCGGTAATTTGCAGATTACTCAGGAATCAGGACAACTGAAATTCGCCACTGGCCGTATTGCAGATGGCAGCCTGAGCGCCTTCAGAATCCTGCAACCGTCAACAGAAGTTGCGGTGCTGGGAACGATGGGCGTAACAGCCATACTCTCGCCCGACCAGGTCTCCATGCATTTTCCTGATATTCAGCTGCCGCCCGATTCTGGGCCGCTGAGCTACTCATCTCTGATGGGCCCCGGCCCCTACTCTTCAATTCCGACGGGCACCTTTGTTGTCACCGCTGAAGGACAGAGCATTACTGTAGATCAACCAGAAGGAAGCGTCATCGCTGCGGAAGGCATGCCGCCGGTTTTCTTCTTTGCACCGCCATTAACGTTTGAACGGCCACAAACCAGTGCGGAAGATGACTCGGAACAGAGTGAAAGTACGCTGAGTAACGTCACAGCAGATGACCCAGCTGATAACAGGGCTGAGAAGAACAGCAACCGCAAGGCATCGGACGAGAGCCGCCAGCAAAGTCGCCGGGAGTCTCAGCAGTACATCGACAACCTTCAGGTTCAACGTATTATTGAGCGTATGGAAACGCGTTTTGGTCTGCCAGATGAGTTTGACCCGGCCTTCACTCCGGAACAACCTGCTGCGGCGCCAACTCAGCCAGAGCCTCAACCGGAAGAACCTGTCACTGACCCTGAACCGCCGGTGACAGAACCACCAATAACAGAACCACCAATAACAGAACCACCAATAACAGAACCACAGGAACCAGGCACGGGCTCCGGATTGCCAACGAACCCAGGGGGAGATCCACTCGATCCGATAGGCCCCGGAACGGGCCTTGATCCACTTGACCCCGGACCAGGCATGATATGCCCAGGAGACCCCGAGTGCCCATAACGATCGCCGCATAAAAAAGGCCACGCATAGCGTGGCCTTTTCGTTGTTGCTTAAACCAGCGCCGGTTAAGGCGCTGTTTCTTCAGCCGGTGGAACCAGAACCTGCAGGAACTCGAGGAAGCTATCCAACTGTCCCGATAGATTCGGGTTAGCGTTAGTGTAGCTACGCTGAGTACCGTCAACAAAGCTCAGCAACATACCATCCTGACTGTTACCCAGGTGAGCAGTCGCCACCAGCGTTTCATCAGCGTAGATGTAGCCTGTCGCACCAGACAGGTACAGCTGCATAGCATTCGCCGTGCTGTTCTCCTGACTGATGAACACATTGCCCTCTGGCGTCAGTGTTGCGATGTAAGTGCGATCCCCTGCCGATGGGTCCTGAATCGTGCTGGTAATCGTACCGTTGTACGCCAGGTTAGCTTCAACCTCAGCGATGATCGCATCCCACTCCTCTTGCGTACGCTCAGGTACAACAACGGTAGTATCGATGAGGCTCAATGCGTACTCTTTTGCAACGTCCACCACAGGACCAAGACCTTCTACTGTCGCATTAGTGACAGACAGTGTCGGAGGAACACCGACGTTATCTTTCACGTTACGGCCAGTCAGGATACTGGTGTCATCCACCTGCAATTTGAACATCGGGTGACCTGGCACCGAGTTCAGTGTCTCACCCCAAGGGTTGGTACGGCTGAACGAGGCCACCTCGAAATCGAACACTGGCGTGCCTTTATTCAGATCAACCAGGCTTTCACGGTCAAACACAAACGACATATCAATATTGCTCATGCTGTAGGTGCCAATACTATTATCCTGACTGGTCAAGCTGAGCCCACCAGTTGCAGAGACCTCAAGAACTACTTCAGCAAGAAGATCCTGCATAGCATTGTACGCAGCTGATCCCTCGGTACCGATATTCGCGTACTCCAGTGCATTCAGACTCTCAAAAGGTTGCAACAATTCATAACGACTGTCTGACACATTCAGAATCACACAGAAGTTACTAAGATTCATCGTCGCAACTGAGTTGCTGATAGTACCGTTAAAGCACAGTGGTAGTGGACCCGCACTGAAGTCAGGCGGTCCTAAACGATCACCACCAAGCATAGTGCGGATATCAGGTACTCGTGAACTTAAACTGAAAGTCTGTCCGTTAGCCGTACCGCCAATAGTCAGAGTACAAGACTCATCTCGCGTGGTGAAAATAGATGAGTGTCGGCAGTTCGTGATTGATGTCGACAATGTCTCGTAGCCAACCGCGGGATCGATACTACAACCCTGATTGTTCGCAAATTGAGGCACACAGGCAGAGGTCTGAACACCATATCCGAGTGCGGTCGACAAACCCGAGAGCATTTCCGCCGTGTTAGTCTGCGCGTTACCATCAACATACAACCAGCCCAGATCACGGTTCACGGTATTACCGTTCGCCAGCTCTGCTGCCTGCGCATCGTCCAGATAACCGCCTGCTACATCGATTGGTGCTAGTGCACGTGCGAAGTTCGCTGCATCGTAGCCTGTAGCCTCACCAATGGTTGTAACGTTGCGGCACTCTGTACGATCCAGTTCAGGATTGTCGGTCACCAGACAGATAGATGGGTCCGCCAGCTCTGGCGTCCAATCGGTCACCAGGCTTCCGAAACCGGCAATCATGCTGTCGAGACTACCGTCATTGATGAACTGCCCTACGGTTTCAGCACTGGCGACGAAAGTATCGAAGCCCGTATAGCTGACCGTAGTGATCGGCTCTTCAGTATCAGGATCAGTCAGACCCAGTGTGCTTACATCCAGCTCGCCGGATTTCAGCGGCATCTGACCACCCAACAGACCGAAGATGAGACCAATGTTTTCAGTCACACTATCAATCGGCAGGCTGGCAACGATGGCCGTCTCCTGCAGGCTCGCAGAGAAGATTGAGTGACGCAGAGCCTGCTCGTTACTGCTCAGTGCAAAGTTGCGCTCGAAGGCATCCGTCAGGTCTGGCACACGCTGGCTGACGTAAGTGTCATCAGTGAAGCCGAACAGAGCCGCGAGACGTTTGTGAGCCAACAACACGTTGTTGTCATCCAGCGCCTGCGGGAAGGCCTGTAGCCAGGTAGCGGCCATATGCGTCATTGGAGTCACCGCCAGCGGACCAGCAAAGTCAGCGCCAGAGACAATAGTATCCAGAACCATACCGGCCGCTGGTGTACCGCTCTCACCGAATACTGCTGGAGGAGAGATCAGACAGCCACTTGGCGTATCACACACCATCGTCGTCTCAGCATCCGTCGTCACACGTACACGCACTGGTGCTGACTGAGTACCCAGGCTGAACCCGAAGTAACCATTCGCATCTGTGGTGGTGGTGCCAATAACGTTCCAGCTGTGCTCTCCTTCGGCATCCAGACCGGCATAGACCGCAGCTTCCACTGGCGCATTAGCCAACACACCCTTCACGGCGCGACCGGCTACAGCAGGCTCGGCGTTAACGGTGATATCAAAGCTTTGAGTACCGGCATCAGAGCCATCCGTCGCATTCACTACAACGCTATAGGTACCCGCAGATTCCGGAATCCAGCGGATTTCACCGGCTGCACTCATGGTCATGCCTGTAGGTGCTGTGTTCAGCGAGTAGCTTACCGCATCCCCCTCAGCATCAGTGGCCGTCACATCGTATGCATAAACCTGATACTCACTGGCTGTCGTCACTGGCGCAGAGGTAACAACCGGTGCGTCATTCACAGCGATCACGGTCACATTGACGGTGCTTGTGCCAGTAGCAGTACCGTCACTCACCTGAACGACAAAGCTATCGCTGCCATTGAAGTCAGCAGCAGGCGCATAACTGAATTCAGAGCCAGTCTGAGTTACGATGCCTTCTACAGCCCCAGAAGAGATAGACCAGGTCAGAGGATCATTGTCAGCATCCGTCGCAGTGAAAGTGACTGAGTCAGAGCTGTCTTCGTTAACTTCAAGCGTTACCGATGCGCCCTCTGTGATAACAGGTACATCGTTCACCGGGTTCACAGTCACGCTAACGGTAATACTGTCAGTCAGTTCGCTGTCAGACACCTGAACGGTGAAGCTGTCACTGCCATTGAAGTCACCGTCAGGAACGTACGTCACCAGACCGTTCGTATCGACATTCACACCGCCATTGCTGGCCGAGGAAGTGATGTTCCAGGTCAGTGAATCACCGTCGCTGTCAGTCGCGCTCAGAGACAATGTCTGAGTACCGTCTTCATCCAGTGTCATGGCGGTGGTATCGCCCTGATCAATCACAGGTGCAGCGTTCACTGCTTCTACCGTCACATTGACGATGATGCTGTCGCTCAGCTCACCATCAGAAACCTGCACAGTGAAGCTGTCGCTGCCTGAGAAACCAGCGTCCGGAGAGTAATTCACGGTTTTGCTCAAACCGGTGCCAGATACTGTCGCTGTACCGTTGCCCGCAGCCGCGCTGACCGACCAGGTCAGCTCAGTGCCGGCGTGGTCGCTGTCGGTCGCATTCAGAACCAGAGCAAAGGCTGTTGGCGCGCCGTCTTCAGACATGGTCACACTGGCCGTGTCACCCTCAGTAATCACTGGTGCGTTATTCACTGCCGTCACAGTAATGGTGAAGGCCTGAGTCACGTTAGCACCACCGTCGTTGACCAGCAGAGTCACATCCGCAGAAGTTACACCTTCAGCCGGCGTCCAGTTCAGTTCACCGGTCGCAGGGTTCACCGTCATGGAAGCCGGTGCGGTACCTACGTTCCAGGTCAGAGCATCACCTTCTACATCGGTCGCCGTTGGCAGATACGTATAGAGCTCACCTTCCGTTGCAACCACAGGTGCTATAGACGTGATCTCTGGCAGGTCGTTGACTGCATTCACCGTCACTGTCACTGCGATCGTGCTGTTCAGCGAACCGTCCGATACCTGCACAACAAAGCTGTCAGTACCATTGAAGTTCTGATTCGGCACATAGTTCACAGATTGAGTCGTACCCGTACCTGAAACCGTCGCAGAACCGTTGCTGGCTGCACCACTGATGCTCCAGTTGATCGTCGCGCTGTCGACATCGCTGGCGTTCAACGCAAAGGTCAGTGGCTGATCTTCGTTGGTGGTACGTGAAGCACTCGCGCCTTCGGCAATCACTGGCGCATCGGCAACCGGATTAACCGTTACGCTAACGACGATGCTATCCGTCAGTTCGCTATCGCTGACCTCTACTTCGAAGCTATCGCTGCCGTTAAAGTCAGCGGCTGGTTCGTAGCTGACGACGCCCGAAGCATCAACGCTCGCGCTGCCATTTTCTGACGCAGCACTGATGCGCCAGGTCAGGCTTTCGCTGTCTACGTCAGTCGCGGTCAGATTCAGTGTTGTCGAGGTGTCTTCATCTGTTGTCAGCACAGTAACGGCACCCTGATCAATTTCAGGCGCATCGTTGGTTGCGCTAACCGTAATGGTAAAGCTCTGGCTATCGCTCAGATTGCCGTCCGAAACTTCGACAGTCACATTCGCCGACTCAACACCATTGGCTGGTGTCCAGCTGATGGTATTGCCGGATATTGTCATTCCCTCTGGCGCTTCAGTCAGACTATAAGCCAGCTCTGTGCTGTCGATATCTTCTGCGACTACCTGGTAAGTGTACTCACTGCCTTCGGTTGCAGAGGTAACTGCTGAAGACGTAATCGCAGGGGCATCGTTAACCGGAGTTACGACAATAGTGAAGCTTTGTGTAGCCTCTGCTGTAGCGTCAGCCACAGTCACGGTCACGTTCGCTGTCTCAACACCGTTTTCTGGTGTCCAGTTAATGGTGCTTCCAGAGATCACCATGCCTTCTGGTGCTTCTGTCAGGCTGAAGGTCAGCGCATCGCCATCGACGTCGTTAGCAGCTACTGTGTACTGATAGGCCTCGCCTTCTGTCGCTGTTGTTACTTCGGTTGAAGTGATAACTGGCGCGTCGTTGGCGGCCACTACCGTCACATTGACGATGATGCTATCGGTATCTGTGCCATCGTCGATCGCAACAACAAAGCTATCGGTGCCATTGAAGTCAGCTGCTGGTGTGTAATTCACGGTCTGGCTGGTACCCGTACCTGACACAACCGCAGTGCCATCGCTGGCTTGAGACCCAATACTCCAGTTGATGGTGTCACCCTCAACATCAGTAGCATTCAGAGTAACGCTGCCCATGTTGTCTTCGTCGGTGCTCAGAGAAGCCGTCTCACCTTCTGTGATTTCAGGCGCATCATTTACTGCTGATACGACAACGTTAACAACACGGGTGTCGTTCAGATCGCCATCCGAAACCATGACGGTGAAGCTATCTGTACCGTTAAAGTTTGCTTCGGGATCGTAAGTGACGACACCACTAGCGCTGACACCAGCAGAGCCATTTGCAGCAGCTGAGCTGATCGTCCAGTTCAGAGCCGTACCTTCTGGGTCGCTTGCGCTGAGCGTTACACTGCCCTGCGTATCTTCATCCGTTGCGATAGACGCAGTTTCCTGATCGATCACTGGGGCGTCGTTTTCAGCGGTGACGGTGACATTTACCTGAACAGTCACTGTATCAGTGCCGTCCGTCACTGCGACCGCAAAGCTGTCGTTACCATTGAAGCTGGCGCCTGGAGCATAGTTCACCACGCCCGCCGAAACAGTCGCAGAACCATTGCTGGCTGGTGAAGCGACGGACCAGCTCAGGCTGTCACCATCAATATCACTGGCGTTCAACGTCAGGCTCTTTTCTGTATCTTCTGCAGTGGTAATCGATACTGCATTACCTTCAACAACGACAGGCGCATCATTCACTGGAGTTACCGTCACGTTAACAGTGATGGTATCAGTCAACCCGGCATCGCTTACCTGAACGGTGAACACGTCAGAACCATTGAAGTCAGCTGCTGGTACATAATTTACCAGGCCGCTGCCATCGACGGATGCTTCACCATTAGCTGCACCAGAAGTAACGCTCCAGCTCAGACTGTCGCCGTCAATGTCTGTGGCCGTCAGTGCCAGTGTCTGGCTCGCGTCTTCATCTGTTGTCAGCGCCGTGGAATCACCCTGATCTATCGCAGGTGCGTCGTTGACGGCAGATACAGAGACAGTAAATGTCTGACTATCGCTCAGCTCACCATCAGAGACTTCAACAGTCACTGACGCAGACTCAACACCGTTCGCAGGCGTCCAGCTGATCGCTCCTGTTTCATCATCAATGCTCATGCCTTCTGGCGCAGAAGTCAGGCTGAAAGTCAGCACTTCGCTGTCCATATCGTCTGCCATTACCAGATAGCTGTAGGCCTGACCTTCTGTCGCAGTCGTCACTGGTGATGAAGTAACCACCGGTGCGTTATTCACCGGAGTTACCACGATGCTGAAGCTCTGGTTCGTATCTGTAGTACCGTCGTTAACACGCACGGTCACGTTCGCAGATTCAACACCGTTGGCTGGCGTCCAGGTCATTTCACCACTGGTTACGTTGATGCTCATGCCTGCTGGTTTCACTGGCAGGCTGAAGTTCAGCTCATCGCCATCCACGTCAGTAGCAGCAGCTTGATAGCTATACAACTGCCCCTCTGTCGCGCTGGTAACCGGCGTCGAGGTGAATACAGCGGCATCGTTCACTGCGTTAACCGTCACGTTCACCTGAATCAAATCCGCTTCAACACCGTCTGATACTTCGACAGTGAAGCTGTCGCTGCCGTTAAAGTCCGCATCTGGCGTGTAGCTGACAGATCCCGCAGCAACGGTAGCGGTACCATTGGTTGCCGCACTGCTGATGCTCCAGGTCAGTGTTTCAGAGTCGATGTCAGTCGCTGTCAGAGTTAGCTGCTGAACCATATCTTCATCAGTAGTCAGAGATGCAGACTCACCCTGATCAATAACAGGTGCATCGTTCACCGGAGATACGGTGATGGTCCAGCTCTGGCTGTCTGGAAGCGCACCACTTTCACCGCCGTCGCGTACCTGCACTTCGACATTCGCAGATTCAACACCGTTTGCTGGCGTCCAGGTCACCAGGCCCATGTTCGATACCGACATACCTTCAGGAACCAATACAGGGGTAAAGATCAGATCGGTGCCGTTATTGGCGTCGTCCGGATCATTCACCTGAATCGAGTACTGGTATTCCACCCCTTCAGTCGCTGTCGTTGGCGCTTCGGAGGTAATCACAGGGGCGTCGTTCACGCTGTCGACGGTGATGGTCCAGTTCTGAACCGCCGCAGACGCTCCGTCTTCACCACCATCCGCTACGCTCAGTGACACCGAGGTTGAGGTCACGCCGTTATCTGGCGTCCAGGTCACCAGGCCGGTACCAGACACAGTCAGGCCCGCATCAATCGACGCCTGATCCAGAGTGAAGGTCAGATCGGTACCGTTGTTGACATCATCCGGGTCAGTGATGACCGCCTGATAGCTGTACTCACTGCCTTCCACGGCCGAAGTAGACGCGGCATTAGCAAAGACCGGCGCATCATTCACTGCGGTTACGGTCACGCTGACCACAATGCTGTCGCTCAACTCACCATCAGACACCTGAACGGTGAAGCTGTCGCTGCCATTAAAGTTTTCATTCGGGGTGTAGGTGACATTACCATCGGACACAGCCGCCGAACCATGGCTGGCCGCAACTGAAACGGTCCAGCTCAGGCTGGCGCTATCAATATCGGTAGCCGTCAGAGCAGTCGTACCCTGAGTGTCTTCAGACGTCGAAACAGAGGCCGTTTCCTGATCAATCACAGGCGCATCGTTCATCGCAGTCACTTCGACATTTACAACGAAGCTGACTGGTGCCGTGCCATCAAAGACCTGAACCGTGAAGCTGTCATTGCCATTGAAACCGGCATTCGGGGTGTAGCTGACATTGCCAGCCGTCACATTTGCCGAGCCATCAGAAGCAGCGGTACTGATCGACCAGCTCAGGCTATCTCCATCGACATCAGACGCGCTCAGAGTCACGCCCGTTGCGGTATTTTCTGGGGTGGTCAGCGCCGTTCCCGTACCTTGTGCAATAACTGGCAGATCATTCACCGCGCTCACAGTCACGTTCACCAAAATGGTATCGGTCAGAGAACCATCAGACACCTGAACGGTAAAGCTGTCGTTGCCATTGAAGTTTGCGGTTGGCGTATAGGTGACATTGCCACCCACGACCGCAGCACTGCCGTTACTCGCCGGGCTGGATACCGACCAGCTCAGGCTGTCACCGTTAGTGTCGGTGGCGGTAAGAGTAGTACTGCCCTGAGTATCTTCATCAGTGGTCAGCGTGCCTGTTTCGCCCTGACCGATGACCGGCGCTTCGTTGTCTGGCTCAGACACAGTAATCACGAAGGTCTGGGCCACAGAATCACTGTTGCCATCGTTGGCGACCAGACGCACAGTGCCACTGCTACCTGCTTCGGCTGGTGTCCAGCTGATCGCACCGGTTGTTACATTGATCGTCATGCCGGCTGGCTTCTGAGTCAGACTCCAGGTCAGGGGGTCGTTTTCGGCATCGGTGGCGCTTGGCGTATAGGTGTATTCCTCACCCAATATGACAGACGTTGGAGCCACCGAGGTAATCACTGGGGCATCGTTTACATCGGTCACTGCAATCGTGAACGACTGAGTGACACTGCCACTGTCGCTACCATCAGACACAGCCACAATCACGTTGGCGGTGCTGATGCCGTCTGCTGGCGTCCAGGTGATCACACCGCTGCTGCTGATGCTCATGCCCGCAGGTGCCGTATTCAGAGAGAAGGTCAGAGAATCGTCTTCGACGTCGCTCGCCAGAACAGCGTAAGAATATTCGACGCCTTCGGTTGCCGTCGTTATTGCGGACGAGGTGATTTCTGGCAGGTCATTAACGGCATTCACCGTCACGCTGACTGCAATCGTCGCGCTATCAGTACCGTCAGACACCATCACAACAAAGGCATCGGTACCATTGAAGTCAGGCGCTGGCTGATAGGTCACCGTACCATCAACCACACTGGCAAAACCGTTAGCGGCTGCACTGCTAACAGACCAGTTCAGGCTGTCATTTTCAACGTCAGAAGCAGACAGTACGAGCGTCTGTTCTTCGTCTTCGTCGGTCGTCAGTATGGTCGTTGCGCCCTGATCGATAACTGGCGCATCGTTCAGCTCATTCACGGTCACGGACACTTCAATCGTATCGCTCAGCTCACCATCAGAAAGCAGAACAGTGAAGCTGTCGCTGCCGTTGAAGTTCTCATTCGGGGTGTAGGTGACGTTGCCACCGGTCACAGTCGCCAAGCCGTTGCTCGCTGCACTGGAGACCGACCAGCTCAGGACATCGCCATCAGTATCAGTTGCCGTCAGTGTGGTCGTGCCCTCAGTGTCTTCGTCAGTCGTTACAGAAGCTTCCGACTGATTAATCTCGGGGGCTTCATTCACCGCGGTGACCGTCACATTAACGACGATAATGTCAGTGGCTGTGCCGTCAGTTACCTGAACAGTGAAGCTGTCGCTGCCGTTGAAGTTTTCATTCGGGGTGTAGCTGACATTGCCGTCCACCACGGAGGCAGAACCATGAGTCGCTGCCGCGCTGACAGACCAGCTCAGTGAATCATCATCCGCATCAGAGGCGGTCAACGTGATATTGCCTTCGGTGTTTTCAGGCGTCGTCAGAGAAGTGGTCGCGCCCTGGTCAATCACAGGCAGATCATTAACGGAGTTTACGGTGACATTAACAACAATGCTGTCCGTCAGATCTCCGTCAGACACCTGAACAGTGAAGCTGTCACTGCCGTGGAAATTGGCTGCTGGTGTGTATGTCAGATTGCCACCAGTGGCTGTTGCAGAACCATTGCTGGCCGCACTGATAACAGACCAGGTCAGAGTATCGCCGTTTGCATCAGTCGCGGTCAGCGTCTCATTGCCCTGCGTATCTTCATCGACTTCAATCGAGGCGCTTTCTTCGTTGATCACCGGAGCGACGTTAGCAGCAGCACGGACTTCAACAGTCCACGCCAGAGTTGCCGGAATCGCACCATCTTCACCGCCATCAACGACACTGACAGAAACGTTGTATACACCCGCGGCGACCGCAGGTGTCCAGTCCACCAGACCGATATCACTGACCGTCATACCCGAAGGTGCAGTCACTAAGTTAAAGGTCAGATCATTGCCGTTATTAGCGTCGTCGGCATCCGCCACTTCAAGCTGGTAGGAATAGCTGTTACCCAACTGTACGAAGCTGGTTGGCGTGCCACTCAGCACTGGAGAATCGTTCACAGGCGTTACTGTCACGGTAAAGCTCTGAGTTGCAGCCTCTACATCGTTTTCACCGCCGTCGGCAACGATAACAGTGACGTTTTCAGAATATGAGGACGCTCCGTTCTCTGCCGGCGTCCACTGGATCAGACCTGTATCAGAGATGGTCATGCCTGCCGGTGCTTCAGTCAGGCTGTATGTCAGTTCGTCCTGAAGCGGGTCACCTTCGGCGGTCTCACCCGCACTGTCTTCAGCAGCGACCTGATATGAGTAGAGGGCATCTTCAGTGGCGGTAGTTACGGCCTCTGAAGTAATCACTGGGGCGGTGTTGCCATCTATAACAGCAAGATCCCAGAACTGATAAGGCGCCACGTTGATGCCGTTACGCCAGTCTTCTTCACCGTCAGTCACTCCTACTCTCAGTCTCAGCACGCTGTAGCTGTAAGAGGTAGGAACATAAACCCGCACCACCCCGGTCGACGAAACAGACAGGTTGTACTGAGGGCGGTTGGCTTCACTGACGAGAGGCAAAGACGCAGTGAACGTCAGATCAGTGCCATTGTTCTCATCATCCGCATCAGTTACTTCCATCTGGTATTCAAACCAGGCGCCTTTCACAGCAGACGTTGGCTTTTCAGAAACGATCACAGGCTTATCATTGATCGCAGTGATCGTCACGCTGACATCGATGCTGTCCGTCAGTGCACCGTCAGACACCTGGACGGTGAAGGTATCACTGCCGTTAAAGTTCAGGTCTGGGGTGTAGGTAACTTCACCCTGTGCGGAGACCGTCGCAGAACCGTTACCGGCATCAGACAGGATGCTCCAGCCGAGTGTGTCGCCGTTTACGTCACTGGCGGTCAGGGTCACGCCACCTGCGTTATCCTCGGCGGTAGTCAGGGTCGTTGTTTCGCCCTGATCAATCACAGGGGCAAGGTTGTCACCACCTCGCACCTCAATCGTCCAGCTTTGCGTTGCGGCTTCGGCGCCGTCTTCACCGCCGTCAGCGACCGACGCTTCCACAGTGAATGTGCCGCTCGTTACCTCAGGCATCCAAGTTACAAGGCCCCGTTCATCGACTTCCATACCTTCCGGTGACGTCAGAAGGGAGAACGTCAGATCTGTTTCAATGTTAATGTCATCCGTATCAAACACGACAAGCTGATAAGAATAGGTCGTGCCGACCTCTACGAAACTGATCGGCGAGCCCGTCAACGCGGGCGCGTCATTGACCGGAGTGACATCAATAGCAAAGGATTGCGTTGCCGGTTCGACGCCGTCTTCACCGCCGTCAGCAACGACAACCGTGACGTTTTCTAAGTACGGTTCGGCGCCCTGTTCGGTTGGTGTCCATTCAATCAGGCCGGTTGCCGAGATGGTCATGCCGTCCGGCGCGTCGGTGAGGGTATAAGTCAGGTCATCGTCTATCTCGAATCCAAGGTCCGTTTCACCGGCAATATCGACGGCCTCTACCTGATATTCGTACGCTGTATCTTCAGTCGCAGTGATCACAGGCTCCGAGGTGATAACTGGTGGCAAGTTCGCCTCAACGACCAGTAGATTCCATCGTTGACGGGCAGGAATATTGAGGGTTGTGCGCCAGTCTTCCTCACCATCAGTGACCGTTACAGAGACGATCAGTACTTTGTCGATTCCAGTTTCTTCTGTATCAAGGTCTTCCAGGAAGTCCTCTGGAATAAAGAGTGTCACAAGCCCCGTGGGCGACACCTCAAGTTGATAGTTTTCCAGCCTGGACTCACTGACGAAGGGCAATGAGGCACTGAAGAGGATATCTGTCCCGTTGTTTTCGTCGTCGGGGTCCTCCACCTCAATCTGATACTCAAACCAGCCGCCCAGTACCGCAGAGTCCGGCTCGTCGGAGACAATCTGTGGCTTGTCGTTGACATGCACGACCTGCAGGGTGAGGGTCTGCTGCGCAGTGAGACGAGTCTCACCATCGTCGTAGGTCGCTTGCAACGTTGCATCAACGGTATCGCCGTGCTCATCAGTTGGTGTCCAAGTGACTATTCCATCGGTCGAGACTTCCATTCCTGCTGGACCGCTGATCAGACTGAAGACCAAGGACTCACTGTCAGCGAGATTCGTTTCAATCTGATACTGCCAACGTTCGTCTTCTACAGGGTTACCTTCCGGAGTCGATGCGAAATCCAGTGCGACGGGGGCTTGCCCTCCTCCATCAACCGGATCCGGGACTCGTGGATCATCGCCATCTGAGCCACCTGATGAACAAGCAGCAAGGCCTGCAACCAGGGGCACCAATAGTGCTGTGCGGAAGTTATTCAAGGTTCACTCCTCTGGAGTCTATGCGCGAGCATTGACGTGCGAGAACAGGTGACTGGAGCTGATCGGGGTATGGAGTACGAGCCCGGCAAACAAAAGCCACTGTTTTTCTTATTATTTTCTTACTTGTCCGTGGTAACCAAAACGGCCACACGGAGTAAGACCCGTATTAGGTAGATGGTATTAGATCGTCTTTCCAATAACCATCTGACAAATGTATCAATACATGCCACCCACTCCTTTTGTGACGAGCGCACGTCAGTAGATATTCCCTAACTGCTTGATTCATCAACTTTTCTTTAGCATTACTTTATGGAGTAAAGTGTAAGTAAGGATAATCGCAATGGCGGGCGATGTAGCATAACTGACAACACTCTCATCAGGCCAAGACTGATCAACTTGTCATCTTTTCGGCCACAGGTTAATTCAACTTCCTCCCACTGCAGCGTATCATCCCCACAAACTATCAGGATTCATTAAGATTCATGCCTCAACTGACCACCTCCGAAGACTTTCTGCTCGCCGCCAAACACGCTGAAATTGCAGCGCTTCAACAACTGCAGGTGAATTGCCGCCTGGTCGGTCGGGTAACGGAACTCATTCACGAACTTCAGCGTGAACGTGGTCTGTCCAACATTTATCTTGTGTCAGACGGACAGCGATACGCGCAGCAGCGAGCCGATGAACTCGAAGTCACCGGCATTGCCCAGAAGCACTTCCGGCAGACGCTTACGAAACTCAGTGAAAGCGACTCTCTCTCCCACTCAACCCGACTACTGAGTAGCCTGGCGTTTGTTATTCAATGCCTTGAGGGAATAGACGCGCTGCGAGCACAGGTGACCGCCCGCAAAGTGTCGCCCACTGAGAACACCGCACTCTACAGCCGTTTAATTACTGGGCTGCTCACGGTGATCTTTGAAGCGGCTGATATCGCTGATGACCCGGAGATCACCCGTGCACTGGTTGCGCTCTTTAACTTTGTTCAAGGTAAAGAATATGCGGGCCAGGAACGTGCGATGGGATTGATCGGCTTCACCAGCGGGAGCTTCAGCAATACCCTCCAGGATAAAGTGCACGAGCTACTCGATGCGCAGGAACGCTGCTTCGGTATTTTCACCGAATTCTCTGCCAGTGTTCCTAAAGCGCGCTGGCATCAACTTGAGAGCTGTGAGGCAACGGCTGAGCTGGAACGTCTGCGTAAGATGATTGAGCGCTATCGTACTGAGGATGCTTTGCCGACCTCCATCAGTGAAGTCTGGTATGAGGTAGCGACACGCCGTATTGATGAAATGCAGAGCATCGAACTCGATATGACCGGCGACCTGATGAAACTCTGTGAAACCAAAATTAATTCTGCCGAAGAAGACCTGAGGCTCCACCGGGAACACCTGAAGGATCTGGCAGAAGTCAGTGAGCCACCCGAGTCTCCATTAGGCTTGCTGCCTGAGTCGACGTTAAATTCGGATAGCAACCTGACACCCGGTGTTAACGTGAAACTGGCGCGTTCTATATCCGACCTTGTTCAGGGACAGGCGGAGCGCTTACAACGCATTAGCAGTGAATTGGCAGAGGCCCGCCAGGCACTCGATGAACGTAAGCTGATTGATAAGGCGAAAGGCCTGCTGATCCAGTCGAAAGGGATCACGGAAGAGGAAGCCTATCGCCACCTTCGTCAGGCAGCGATGGACAGCAATAAGCGTATCGTTGAAGTGGCCATGAACGTGATCAGTGTCGCGGGCATGCTGACGTCTAACTAATGCTGCACCTCTAGCGATGAATCTGAGTTATTAATTAATTCAGAGTTCATGATAAATACTGGAGGAACTCGATAATTACTCACTATCGTTAGCCGCATAACCAAGGCCGTTGCGCCCTAGTGGTACCTCCATCCGGTTGCTTCCCTGTCGCGTGGGCTGATTCACCATCTCGTCGTAGGCGCTTTCATGCCGCAACACCATATCCTTGACGTTGTAGCCTTCGAATAGAGCTTCAATTTCGAGGGTATTTCGGGCGCGCAATGGTTTTCCTTTCTTGTCAGAGACCAGCAGTTCTTGTCCATCAAGCAGGACATTCACCTGATACAGAGCAAGGTCAAGCGACACAATGATGACCTTTTCTATGGGGTCTCGTTTATTCAGTTTCTGGAATGGAATCATAGTCTCACCCTAGCCTTTGTATAACTTGAGTATAAGTTATCAGTAACCCCAGCGAATGAGAAGCTGCTCGTAGATGAGGAAGCGCGTTAGTCACCTTGTCGGGTGCGCTTGATGAATCTGGCGTAGCAGTCTGTGTCTACCAAAGTGAAAATACTGTAGCGCTTTTCGCCGAACTTTACGTAGCTCGCAACTTCTTTATGGCGACTCGTGTTGTGTTTCTTGAGAACACGGGCGGGATGGAAGATTTCGCCTTGCTTACGAAAGTAGCTGAGGGCTTTTTCGTCTGACGCGGCCTTTGCGTCACGGTCTGAGCACACGGGCAGAGCCAAGACCGCGGCGCTGTATACGGAAGCCAAGACTAAAAACAGGAGTATCTTCATACATTCAGCTTAGCCCAGAAACAAAAAAGCCGCAGACCTCAGGCCTGCGGCACACCCTCATGAGCACAGAGAGTCAGAGTGTTATCAATCGTCTGAACCGAATACGCCCAGCAGAACAAGAAGGTTCGCAAACAGGTTGTAGATCGCGACATACAGACTGACTGTCGCAAGAACGTAGTTAGTCTGGCCACCACGCACGATGCTGTTTGTTTCATAGCTGATCAGTGCAGCACTCAGCGGAATGACAATCGCAGAGATAGCCAGCGAGAGAGCCGGGATGTTAAACAAATATCCGACCACGCCACCAATGATGGCTACGATAAAGCCTGCAAACAGAGTCTTGCCCCAACCAGACAGGTCTCGCTTAGTAGACATACCAAATGCAGACATCAGCAGGAAGGTTACGCCTGTGCCGCCCAACGCAAGGCCAATGGTCGCGCCACCGCTTTGCATGCCAGCCACCATGTTCAGCATTGGCCCAAGGGTAAAGCCCATGAAGCCAGTAAAAACGAAGGTCAGCGCAATACCAGCAACGCTGTTAGCTGTTTTATGAATAGCAAACATAAGACCGATAGCTACAACCAGAGTCAGCAAACCCAAAGAAGGCGCGTTCACTGCCATAGAGACACCCGCCATAGCGGCACTGAATACCAGCGTCATGGCCAGAAGCGCATAGGTGTTACGCAGTACTTTCTGAGCATCAGGGGCAAAAGTATTGCCGGCGGTATCTGCCTGATACTGATCAACCGGTATGCTACGTGCAACCGGCTCGTTGTTTTCTGAATTCAGATAATCGGGACGTTTCATAGTCTCACTCCTTTTTTGATTTACGTATTGTATGACGCGTTTTACAACAATAATATTCGTATTAACTATATATGATACATCGGTTTTTACGAAGTATGCACAGACTCAACTATAAGCACCTGCACTATTTTTTCGCGGTCGCAGAAAGCGGTAGCATTCAGGCGGCTGCAGACCGCCTTGCTATCACACCGCAAACCATAAGTGGGCAGCTCAAATTACTCGAAGACGATCTGGGCGAAGCGTTACTGCGCCGCAATGGTCGTAACGTCGAACTGACCGACGCGGGCCACCTGGCATACGAATACTGCAAAGACATATTCCGCTTAGGCGAAGAGATGCAGGAAGTCATGCAGCAGGGGTTGACTACACGCCCGGAAGAGCTCAGGGTGGGCATCGTAGACGCCCTGCCCAAGTCAATTACTCACCAGCTGCTTGCCCCTATCATCGCCAAGAATCCACAGATGAAGCTGATATGCCGAGAAGAGCAGATGATCACCTTACTAGGCGAACTGGCGGTGCACAGACTTGATGTCGTGCTGGCCGATAGCCCCGTGCCACCAGGCATGAACATACGCTGCTTCAGCCATGAGCTTGGTGCCAGCCGGCTTGCGTGCTTTGCTAATGGTCGCTTGCTGGAGGGCAAGTCATTTCCGGAGTGTCTCGTGGATGCACCGCTTCTGATACCGACCGGCTCTTCATCGACGATGCGAACAAACCTGTTGAGCTGGCTCAAACGCCAGGGAATTTCGATGCGAATTGCCGGAGAATTCGATGACTCGGCACTGCTTAAAGCGTTTGGCAGTGAAGGACATGGGTTCTTTTTTGCGCCGGAAGTCATCACAGAAGAGATCTGTCGTCGCTACGACGTCAACGTTGCAGGTACTGTCCCAGAACTACAGCAAGCCTTCTACGCTATCGTCGCCGAACGGCGTCACAGCCATTCAGCCGTCCTTGAACTGACTGAGCACAGCCGCGGACATTTCAGCCCATCCAAACCTTCACCACTGAAACAATGACCATCAAAAAAGGCAGCCTGGGCTGCCTTTCTGTTTGCTTATCGACCTTTGAAGAAGGTTACTCTTTCGGGTTCGTACATTCGCTACGCGCCGGATCAAACTTACAACGAATCTTGCGCTGAAGCCTGAGCATCGCAGGATCGTAGTATCCTTCTTCACGAAGCTTGAGACGCACATCAAGTGAATACTTCTCCAGTGCTGCTGCATCCTGAGCACTGTCTTTGGCCCAGAAAGATTCTGGAACCAGTGCCATCTCGTTATCGACGCGACGAGCATAGTTATCAAACTTAAACAAAAAGTCTTCGCGAAGAATCTGAGCCAGACCCGGTGGGAATTTATCAGTGCGGCCAATCAATTGAATAGTTGATTGAGCCACAGGAGTATCAATAATTGCCACATCACCCGAGATCTGCCCACTACCCATAACAAGGTAGGCGACAATGGGTGACATCATGCCCGCAACTTCATTGTCGGCGTATTTCTGAACGTTGCTCATCATATCGCCGACCACAGCATCAGCACCGAAGGCTTCGGTCAGCCGAGCCATCCCGGGGTCAAACGACTCGGTTGCTATCTTTTTGCCTTTAAAGCTGGCGAGTGAACGGTTACTACGATCGGCACTGTAACGGAAAGAGGAACCCAGAGTAGCCAGGCCGAGTACAACGTAATTATCATCGCCGAGGCGCTGTGCCATGCGCGGATTCGCAATCACCTGCATCAGCAGTTGAACCTGCTGGCGACTCTGCAAACCACCGACGGATTCAATCGTGCCCGCAAAGCGATTAAATTCCATCGCAGCAACACCACGAATCAGGGCAGCATCACACTCTTCACCGCTGCGAAGCGCTTCTACCAGCTCAGACTCGTCCTGATAGGTCAAAACAGTAAGATCCATACCATAGTGGAGCGACCGGAGCTTCTGGTCTTCTACGGTGGAGGAGATAGGTCCCGTTCTGCCCAGCGGGTCCCAGACACAGAATGTCCTCAGGATACGGCCATTGACCATTTCATCCTTCTGCAGCTTTTTGAGTGCGCGAATTCGCTTCTCAAGCGGCAGATTAGGATTCATTACTGTTGCTTCGAGCTTTGCGTTTCGTCGGGATTCGAGATCGTCAGCCGCATAAGTGAGCGTTGCGGACGACAGAAACAAAAGACCAAACAGAGTGGCAAACAGGGTTCTGACGTTCATTCTGCTTCCTTCATTATTCTTCTGGTGGCTGACTCTGAGGCTTACTGGCTTCTGCCCCCAAAAGGTCAGTAAAGAATCAGCTGTGCGGCAGCATACCGCTTTCATTATTGTTATAAAGACGCATTTGGCTAACTGTCCCTTTTTGACACAAATTTCGCCCTAAACGTCCTGTTTTGCTCCATCCCGAAGCTTAAATTCCGATCATTCTCAGGACACCCCCCATGACATCCCGTTACATATTGATACCATTCAAATGGCGTAAAATGCAACACGCCAGTCATGAATGGCGTACGCCGTTACAATAGTACGTTTAAAACAAACGTATGAGTATCAGGCCGACATTAAGAACAAGAGCGGCCGTGCCGCTCATGTTCTTTTCTCAGATGGACAACGACTACGGAGTCTCGTCACCTTCCTCTTCGAGCTCTGGCGGCAACAGGTCTTCGCGACTGATGTTAAACGCCAGCAGCAGGTTTGCTGCGATGTAAATCGACGAATACGTACCCACGCCGACACCTATGGTCAATGCCAGAGCGAAGTTGTGAATGATGTCCCCACCCAGAAACAGCAAGGCAAGCAGCACAAGGATAGTCGTCAAGGAGGTCATCAAGGTACGACCCAGTGTCTGAGTAAGCGACTCATTAATGATTTCTACCGATGAGCCAATCCGCATCATACGGAAGTTTTCACGTATCCGGTCAGACACTACGATGGTGTCGTTCAGCGAGTAACCGATAACAGCCAGCAGGGCCGCCAAGACATTAAGATCAAACTCCCACTGAAACAGAGCGAACATACCGATAATTATGAGGACATCATGGAACAATGCCATGACCGCCCCCACGGAGAACTTCCACTGGAATCGGAAAGTAACGTAAGCCATAACAACGAAGAGTGCCACCAGCATAGCAATGCCGCCCTGGTCACGCAGTTCTTCACCGACGCTGGCACCAACAAACTCACTACGCAGCAGCGTCAGTGAATTATCGTCAACATTCGTCTGCAGCAAACCCAGTACTTCATTACCCAGATCATCGCGGAAAGACTCGGACATACGAACCAGAACGTCCGTTTCAGAGCCAAAGTTCTGAACGACCACATCTCTGTAGCCTGCAGTGTCGAGAACCGATTTAACCTCTGACAGCGCAACTGGAGTTTCGTATTCGACTTCAAGGAGCGTACCGCCGGTGAAATCGAGACCGAAGTTAAGGCCTCGCATACCAATGGCGACGACTGAAACCAGAAGTAAGGTCAGAGAGATCGCCGTCGAGATATGACGGAAGCGCATAAAGTTCACAGTATTCATGCCTTTCCTCCAATCGACAGGCGCTCTACACGGCGACCACCGTACAGCAGATTAGTCATTGCACGTGTCACCATAACCGCGGTGAACATCGACGTAAGGATCCCGAAGGACAGTGTCACAGCAAAGCCTTTGACCGGGCCCGTACCGACTGCGAACAAGATGACGGCGACAATTAAGGTCGTCAGGTTGGCGTCAAAGATAGTCAGGAAGGCACGATCATAGCCTTCATGAATCGCCTGCTGAGGCGATCGACCATTTTTCAGCTCCTCCCGTATTCGAGAGAAAATAAGCACATTGGCGTCAACAGCCATACCGACGGTCAGAACGATACCCGCAATACCCGGCAGGGTCAGGGTTGCGCCGATAATCGACATCAGGGCAACAAGAAGCACCAGGTTAACCGCCAGGGCAATGTTCGCTATCAAGCCAAATGCGCGGTAGAACACCAGCATGGCGATCAACACCAGTGCCAGACCAGCCATCACTGAACGAGCACCCATTTCAATGTTCTCAGCACCCAGGCTTGGTCCAACGGTTCTTTCTTCTACGAAGTCCATTGGTGCGGCAAGCGCACCTGAGCGAAGCAGAAGTGCCAGCTCGTTCGCTTCGGCAGACTGAAGCCCCGTGATACGGAAACTACTCCCCAGCACACTCTGAATCGTAGCCAGTGAAATTATTGATTTCTCGACCACCTGAATCGTTTTAGGCTGCTCGACGCCATCAACCATTTCGTAAGTCGTTTTTGGTTTTCGCTCGACAAACAGCACGGCCATCCGGCGCTGAACCGCTTTCTTGGTCACCTGCGTCATACGCGCGGCACCTTTACTGTCGAGGCTGATATTTACCTGAGGGAAGCTGTTCTCATCAAAACCAGAGCTGGCGTTGGTTACGCTGTCACCTGTGGTAATTACTTTCTTTTCCAGGCGTGCAGTACGATTCTGATTATCGCGGAAGCTGTACTCTTCCGTAGCAAAGCGACTGGCACCCGGCTCAGCTTCTAAGCGGAACTCGAGATTGGCAGCCTTACCCAGAATCTTCTTCGCTTCAGCAGTATCCTGAACACCCGGCAACTCAACCACAATGCGGTTACGGCCCTGACGCTGAACCAGAGGCTCGGCAACGCCCAGCTCGTTCACACGATTACGTAACGTCATCAGGTTCTGCTTAAGCGCGTAATCCTCAAAGTCACGAATTTTCTGCTCAGTCAGCATCAGAATCAGGTCGAAGTTACCATCAACCTCTTCTTCCTGTGGCAAGAATTCGCCAGGGTAATTACGATTAATAAAGGTACGTGCGTCGCTGCGCAGTGTTTCCTGGCGGAAGCTCAAACGGACCTTATTGCCTTCAACAACAACACGACGGTATTTGATGTCTTCCTGGCGAAGGCTGGTTCTCAGGTCTTCGCGATAGTTCGTAATACGGCCTGAAACATATTCATCCATATCCACTTCCATCAGGAAGTGCACACCACCACTCAGGTCCAGACCCAATGTCATTGGTCCAGCCCCCAGATTAACCAGCCAGTCTGGTGTCGTTGGCGCCAGGTTCAGAGCAACAACAAATTCATCCCCCAGTTTCCGTTGGATAGCCGCTTTTGCAGGGAGCTGAGCATCAGGGGATGTAAGGCGTAAAAGTGCGGTACTGCCGTTTACTTCCTCACCGAAGTAGCTGATATCCGCCCCATCAAGAGCTTTACGTACATTATTCAGCGTCGCGGTAGACATCTCAGCGCCGGCACGTACTGGCGTCACCTGAATTGCAGCATCAGGTGGATACAAATTTGGAGCGGCGTAGATAAACGCCAGTGCAACCACCACAAGTATGAGGAGGTTTTTCCAGAGTGGATATTTATTGAGCATACAACTGCCCTATTCCTTCAGCATAAGAAACGGCCTCCGAGGAGGCCGTTACAGGGATTGGTCAGGCTTTGACTTCTTTGATCGTGCCTTTAGGAAGTACTGCAGTTACAGCGACTTTCTGCACGGGGAACTGAACACCATCGGCCACTTCGATAACAGCGAACTCTTCAGTCACTTTGGTCACTTTACCGAGCATGCCACCAGCGGTAACGACTTCGTCGTTTTTCGCCAGACCTTCGATCAGGTTCTTGTGTTCTTTTTGGCGTTTTGCCTGTGGGCGCCACAGCATAAAGTAGAAAATCGCTGCAAAACCAAGCAGGAATACCCAGGAAAAGGCATCACCCATTGCAGGCTGAGGAGCACCCTCAGCAAAAGCAGTTGCAGGAACAACAGCAAACAGCGCCATTAAAGCTTTCATTCAAATTTACTCCCAATGTTCAGGCATCGCCTGTAAATAAAATTCTTCTGGTCTCAATCTTGTGGTGTGTCTAGCGACGGCACTTCCCGACCGCGACGCGCGTAGAAGTCTGAGACGAATGCGGCAAATGTACCCTCTTCAAGAGCACTGCGCAAACCGGCCATCAGCGTCTGATAGTAATGCAGGTTATGAATGGTATTGAGCGTCGCCCCCAGAATCTCACCGCACTTATCAAGATGATGCAGATACGCACGACTGTAGTTCTTGCAGGTGTAGCAATCGCATTCCGCGTCAATCGGACCAGTATCAGTCTTATTGGCGGCATTCCTCAGTTTTACAACCCCGTTATGCGTAAAAAGGTGCCCGTTGCGTGCATTCCTGGTCGGCATTACGCAATCGAACATGTCGACGCCGCGGCGAACACCCTCAACCAGATCTTCTGGCTTGCCAACGCCCATCAGATAGCGCGGTTTATCTTCCGGCATTTTAGGCGCCGTATGACGCAGCACCCGCATCATGTCGTCTTTGGGCTCACCAACGCTCAGACCACCAATCGCGTAGCCGTCGAAGCCGATATCCATGAGCCCCTGCAAAGATTCATCACGCAGATCCTCATACATCCCGCCTTGAATGATGCCAAACAAGGCAGCCGGATTATCGCCATGTGCGTCTTTTGAGCGCTGAGCCCATCGCAGAGACATCCGCATCGAGTCAGCTGCTTCCTGAGTCGTTGCCGGGTATGGTGTGCACTCATCAAATATCATCACGACGTCAGAGCCGAGGTCGCGCTGAACTTCCATTGAGCTTTCCGGCGTCATCAGAACTTTGTCACCGTTCACCGGCGATGCAAAGGTCACCCCTTCTTCAGTGATCTTGCGCATATCACCCAGGCTGAACACCTGAAAACCACCAGAGTCCGTAAGGATGGGCTTATCCCAGCCAATAAAATCGTGAAGATCACCATGTGCCTTAATGATCTCGGTACCCGGCCTCAGCATCAGGTGGAAAGTGTTTCCCAGAATAATGTGGGCACCCAAAGCCTCCACCTGTTCAGGGTTCAGGCCTTTCACCGAACCGTACGTTCCTACCGGCATAAACGCTGGCGTTTCGACCTTACCACGTGGAAATGTGATGGTACCGCGACGCGCGAAGCTGCCACCTTCATCTTTTGGCTTATCCGTGCCATGCAATTCAAACTGCATAAAGCATTCGCGAGTCATAATCAGCTCCCACTCGATTGGCGCAGGCGACAGGGCATAAACATAGCGTCACCGTAACTGTAAAAACGGTATTCATTGGCCACCGCATGATCGTAGGCTGCAAGAGTCCCCTCCCGACCAGCAAACGCGGACACCAACATAATTAAAGTCGATTCAGGCAAGTGAAAATTCGTAATCATGGCATCGACACTGCGGAACTCATATCCGGGAAAAATAAAGATATCGGAGTCACCCTGAAACACCTCGATCGCGCCGCTGCGGCTCGCCGACTCAAGGCTTCGTACCGACGTGGTACCAACAGCAATCACACGCTTGCCCGCTGCGCGCGTCGCCCGCACGGCATCCACCACATCTGCTGGCACTTCGATGTATTCAGAGTGCATGTGATGCTCATGGATGTTATCAACCTTCACCGGCTGAAACGTGCCTGCACCCACATGAAGTGTAACGAAAGCGAAGTTCACGCCTTTCGTGCTAAGACGGTCCAGTAATCCGTCATCGAAATGCAGGCCAGCCGTTGGGGCTGCAACCGCACCAGGTTTTTCGGCATAGACTGTCTGATAACGCTCGCGATCTTCTGCAGCATCCTCACGCTCCATATAAGGTGGCAGAGGCATGTGCCCGACATCCTCAAGGATATCCAGCACCGGGCGATCCGACGTAAAACGTAGGTGAAATAACGCCCCTTCACGCCCTACCACCTCAGCATCCTCGCCCCCCAGAGACACCAGCTGACCCGGTTTCGGAGACCGGGAGCTACGAAGGTGTGCTAACACTTCATGTTCTGACACAACACGTTCGATCAGAGCCTCTAGCTTACCGCCGGATGCTTTTTCACCGAACAGCCGCGCCGGAATAACACGAGTGTTGTTGAAAACTAACAGATCTCCCGGCTCGATTAAGGACTCGATATCACGAAAGATGCGGTCATCTATCTGTTGTAGCTGCGGATCAAAAACCAACAACCGCGAAGCACTGCGTTCGGCAGCCGGGTGGCGGGCAATGAGATGATCAGGAAGCTCGAAGCTGAAGTCACTCGTTTTCATTAATCAGGCCTGAGAATAGCGGGCGGAGTATGCGCGTAAAACCGGACGCAAGGTTACCCGAGATAATTTCCTAAGTTAAGGAAATACTTAGAAAAAATTGTTGACGTTCAGAAAATACTGAGTAATATACGCGGCCACTGACCGATACTGATTTGCCAGAGTGGCGAAATTGGTAGACGCAGGGGATTCAAAATCCCCCGCCTTCGGGTGTGCCGGTTCGAGTCCGGCCTCTGGTACCAATATTTCAGTACCAACGGATCTTTCGGTCAGTGAAGAGTCTTCGTAAGAAGAGTCTTGTTTGCCCAGGTGGTGGAATTGGTAGACACGCTGTGTTCAGGTCGCAGTGAGCTTACGCTCGTGGGAGTTCGAGTCTCCCCCTGGGCACCATCAACAACCTACCGTGTTGATGGTGCTGTGAATGACGATTCACTCGTCACACCCTTTTGCCGAAGTGGTGGAATTGGTAGACACGCTGTGTTCAGGTCGCAGTGGGCTCACGCCCGTGGGAGTTCGAGTCTCCCCTTCGGCACCATCAAAGGGTTTCCCTCTTCTAATTCTCTGTATCCGTTTTACTAGCGATATTTTCAGCCATTTTGGCGGCATGCTCGCCTGACTTTCTGCACCCGCTGACGCACAGCCATATCCTTTCAGGCCATATAGACTATTCTTCAAAGAGGACAAAGCGGAGAGTTCTCTATGGTTTCTAGTTCACGTTTAGCAGCTGGATCGTTATTGGCTGGTCTAATCAGCGGCGTCATTGTCGGCTTCCTGGTCCATGGATCAGGAGCTGAACCGCTAATGTCATTCGTATTGAGCGCAGCAATCGCTGCCAGCGTGACGACCTTTCTGCAATACAGGTTCTTAGTACGCCCAACGACACGCCTCATCACAAATCTGACGTCTTCGATCAAAGGCGACCGACACAACATTCAGCCAACAGCGAACTGGCTGGCCGGCGCCACGCAAGACATCAACAACTATCTGGCTTCAGCAAGACAGGTTCAGGAAGATCTTGCTGCCAACGGCGGACATATCGCCATCTCTGCAGCTGAAATGTCATACGCGGCAGACAAGTTGCAAAAGCGCATACACGATGAAGCAAAGGACAGTGAACAGATCGTTCACAGTACCGATCGCATATCTAACACCATGGAAGAAATGCTCGAGCAAACACGTGAAGCGGCACGCGCTACTAACGAAGCCATGGAAATTAACCGAGCAGGAAGTGAGGCCATCAATCGCACAATCCCCAAAATGGAAGAGACCCGAAACCAGGTACAAAGTAATGCAGAGTTGATTTCTAACCTCGAAGCGAAATCTGAAAACATCAGCAAAGTTACCAGCATCATTAATGACATTGCCGAACAGACCAACCTTCTGGCTCTTAACGCGGCGATCGAGGCTGCACGGGCCGGCGAACAAGGACGAGGGTTCGCCGTAGTTGCAGATGAAGTACGGGCTCTGGCAGGAAAAACATCCGATGCGACCGAACAGATTGGCACCACCATCACCCAGATAAATCAGGAAGTAAAACTCGCCGCGGGCAATAGTAGCAACCTGATCAAGGTCATCGATGAGGGTGTCAGTATGACACGAGAGCTGAACGACCATCTGACCGAAATAAATAAACGTGCCGACAACATACAACACGCCGTCAATGCACTGGTCGAAAACATGAACGATAACACTGGGCATATCCAGCATATTTCAGGAATTATCGGACAGACATCAGCGCATTATCAGGAAACAGAAAACGAAGTGGCATCCATCGCCGATAAGTCCGCTGGCCTGTCGGAATCTGCAGAAACTATTTTCGAGTCTTTCGGCAGTGGTAATTTAGGTGAACCCCACAACACGGTCAAAGCAGAAGCTTTTAATGCTGCTCAGGCTATTGGTCGTCTATTCGAAGAAGCAATTGCCAGTGGGAAGATCACACATGACGCTTTATTCAGTCGTGAATATCGTGAAATCCCCGGAACCAACCCTAAAAAGTTCTCCACGGACTTTGATGCTTTCACAGATGAGTTACTGCCTGATATTCAGGAACAGATTTTACAGCGAAATGCTTTCATCGCCTATGCGGGCGCAGTCGATGACAATGGGTACTTCCCTACCCACAACAAGAAGTTCGCTCAACCACTGAGTGGGGACTACCACAAAGACCTCGTGAACAATCGCACCAAACGTATCTTTGACGACCGTACCGGGTCACGCTGCGGCAGCAATCAGAGTATATTCCTACTTCAGACTTACAAGCGGGATACCGGTGAAATAATGCATGACCTGTCGGTGCCCATCTGGGTCAACGGAGAGCACTGGGGTGGCTTCAGGGTCGGTTATGCCAGCCAGCTCTCCATTCAGTAAAATGATCGCTGTGAAATGCAGATGAAGTTCAGGCGATGATGATTATTCCGCCTGAGCCTCATCAACTGACCAACACTCAATGCGGTTACGACCGTTTTCTTTCGCACGATAAAGGGCTTCATCTGCTTTCGACAACCAGGCTTCAGGGCTATCAGAATCCTCAGGTATCGCCGAATGACAACCGATACTGATGGTCACCCTGAATCCATGAGCAATCCGGTCGAGATAGATGGACTCGATGGACAGACGAATCGCCTCGGCTACCGCGGCAACCTGCTCCTGACTGAGCCCCGGTAATACGACGGCAAACTCTTCACCGCCATAGCGTGCAACCGAGTCTTTATTCTCAATCGTTTCGCTGATAGCACCTGAAATACAGCGAAGGATTTCATCCCCCGCCTGATGACCATAAGTATCGTTGACCTGTTTAAAGTGATCGATATCCAGCAATAGTATGGAGAAGTTCGCCCTGTCGTGGCGTGCTAACGCAAACTCGCGATCGAGGAAGTCATCGAAGAAACGACGATTCCTGACATTCGTCAGTGCGTCCGTGGTACTCATCCGCTCAAGCTGCTCGTTCACATTTTCGAGTTCCAGCGTTCTCTCACGCACCCGCATTTCGAGTGTTTCAGTGGCTCTCTTCTGAATATCTAAAGCCTTCTCCTGAGCTTCCCGCGCGGCTCGCTCATGCTCTAATGCTTTCTCCTGAGCTTTACGCGCGTTACGTTCCTGATCAAGGGCTTCCGTCTGAGCTTTACGTGCTAATTTTTCGTGCTCCAATGCACTGATCTGAGCTTCATAGCGTTCACGCTTTTCCTGATTCAGGCGGTCGGCCAGCGCAAACGACAGCAAAATCACCTCCATAGCCGAGCCAATCTGAAGTGAATTCTCAGTAAAAAAGTTTCTCGGGATAATATTGAACTTATTGAGCGCCAGTACGATGCCACCTAGTAAGAAACTGATCCATGCAATGGTGTAGTAGCGCGCGGCAACAAAGCCCTCAGCCCAACGCCTCACGCCAAGCACAATAGCACCGATCATGGCTAAAATGGCTACTACAATAAGCACGCGTATTAATGTGTGATAAGCGACCAGATTACTTAGAAACACGATGCCAATACATATAAGAATCAGCAGTCCAATCAATTTATTAAAGAAGGATTGGTCGGTATGAAGGTACAGAAACTTCCGGGTAAAAATACCGGCAAAAATAATGACGCCGGATAGTAGCACGATAATGCTCTGATCATTCCAGTGGATTGCAGATGGCCACAAGTACTGAAAGTTAATGCCCTGTAAACTACCGAGAAAGCCAGCCATACAGCCGACATAAAGTACGTAGAAAAGATAATTCCCTTCTTTAACCGAAAAGAAAACAAAGAGGTTATAAAACACCATAATCAGCATAATGCCGTAATACAGGCCAAGCCCTAACAGCTGGTTCTGATCATGAACAAAGAAGTCACGTTCATCCCACAGCGTCATCGGTACCTGCATCGAACTGGATGTTTCCACCCTGAAAACCCACTCCTGAATTTCTCCGGGATCAACCTCGAAAGGAACCAGAAAGTGGCGATGCGGCAACAGACGGTCACTGAATTCCTGCTTATCTCCCAGGCTGATTAGTTGCCACTCTCCTTCGTTGGTCTTGCGATACAAATCGATATAATCAAGAACCGGGTAAGAAATACTGATCAACCGACTAAGATGTCGATGGCCGGAGTTCGTGAGCTTAAAACGAAACCAGTACACCGAATTGGTATAACCGAACGATAAGTCTTCACGCGCCGCTTTCCAGCCGAGGCTCTCTTCGTCTCCAATGACCAGGTCACCTGACGTGTCCTCAACATAGCGAGTAATAAAGGCAAGATTCTGACCGGACTGTGCTTCAGCGACATCAAGCACATTGGTCTCTGGAGAATAACCGGGTATCGAAGCCACGCGCGCTGACGCGTCGTTAATTCCAACCAAATGCAATAGTAATCCCAGCAGCATCGCGATTAGCGGCTTCTGTACTTTCATTCCTGTTCCCTCTGCAAATACTACTTACAGTGTAGACGACGCTGTCAGTCCTGCAGGGTCAGAAACGAAAACCACCCACATGGGTGACGATGGCTGCAAAGCCCGCATTGTCAAACAAACGCAGAGCACGCAGAATACTGTTACATTTATTCATGAGTTATCGTTATGTACTTTCGTAGGTTTGCCGCAACAATCCGACATCTGGTCGCGCTGATGTTGATTACTATTGCTGGACTGGCCCATGCAGACAGCCAGGTCAATGCGCCAGAGTTCACATTGACAACTCTGGACGAAACGCGTCAGATATCTCTGTCAGAGTATCGCGGCAAGGTCATCTACCTTGATTTCTGGGCGTCCTGGTGTGGCCCATGCAGAAAATCATTACCATTACTCAACGAACTCCGGAATGAACTTAAAGATCGTGGTTTTGAAGTTCTGGCTCTTAATGTTGATGAAACCCGTGAAGAGGGGCTTCGCTTTCTGGCTGAGTACCCGGTTGACTACCCCACCCTGTTCGACGACCAGGCTACTGCCGCAACATACCAATTAAGAGGTATGCCAACGGCCTATCTGATTGATCATGAAGGAAAGCTGCACAGCCAGCACGTTGGTTTTAACCCCAAGGATATGACCAGTATCCGTAGCGAAGTCCTGTCACTGCTCAAGGCAGCAGAAGCGGACCAGTAATCACCGATAAAGAAAGATCAGGAGAGCACATGAGCGAGAGAAACGTATTTATTACCGGTTGCTCAACAGGTATCGGACGTGCCCTCGCCCGTGCTTGTATCGCTCGGGGCGATACCGTGGTAGCCACAGCCCGCAATATTGATGACCTTCAATACCTCGATCATGAGAATGCCATTCGCATGGCCCTGGATGTCAACGATGACGCTGCCATTCAAGCTGTTTTCAGCGAAATACGGGAGCGTATCGGCCACATCGATTTACTGATTAACAACGCCGGCTATGCTGCCATGGGCCCAGTCACTGAGTTGTCGAGAGAAAACCTTATGCGCCAGTTTGAGACCAATGTACTGGCGCCTGTCAGCGTCACAAGCGAAGCGCTATCCATGTTACGTGCCTCGGATACCGCTCAGGTCATTAACATCGGCTCAGTTTCTGGCATTCTGACCACCCCTTTTTCAGGTGCCTACTGCGCAACCAAGGCCGCCTTACACTCGCTGAGCGATGCCATGCGTATGGAGCTTGCGCCATTTGGCATCGAAGTCATCACAGTTCAGCCAGGGGCGATTCAATCAAGTTTTGGAGATAATTCCCTGGCCGGAGTCAGTGACCTTCTAAAGCCTGACTCATTGTTTAAATCCGTAGAAGATAAAATACGAGAGCGTGCTGTGGCTTCTCAACAAAACCCAACGACGGCGGAAGCATTTGCCAAAGAAATGTTACTGAGAATTCAGGGGAGCCCCGCCCCTGAGCTAAGAATAGGCAATGGCAGCACAGCGTTACCTCTGATGAAGCGCTGGCTACCCTTGCGACTTCTTGACCGGATACTCAGCCGTAAGTTTGGGCTTGACCGGTTGAAGGGCTGATCAGTCCGGGCGGTGCTCACGAGCCAGGTACTCGTGAGACTGCATTTCCAGCATACGTGATGTCGTGCGCTGAAATTCAAACTCGAGTTTTCCGGTGCTGTAGATGTCCGGAATAGGCGCATCCGCAGACATAATGACTTTCACACCGCGGTCATAAAACTCGTCGATCAAGTTAATAAAACGACGCGCCAGGTCATCGTTCTTAGACCCCATCGCTGGCACATCCGAAACGATAACCGCATGAAAAAGCTTACCCAGTTCGATGTAATCATTTTGCGAGCGTGGACCATCGCAAAGCGCATAAAAATCAAACCATGCAATGTCATCACATACGGCCTTCGCCGGTATCTTCCGTCCAAGAATCTCAACACTAGAGTTTGCTTCAACATGACGCGGGTCGGCAATAAGGCCCTGAAAGCTTTTCTCCAGACTGGAGTTCGCCTCAGAGTCCAGCGGGTGATGATACAACTCCGCCTGTTCGAGTGTCCGCAGACGGTAATCCACGCCACTGTCGACGTTCACCACCTCCGTAAACTGATTGAGCAACTTGATGGCCGGAACAAAACGATCCCGCTGTAGGCCATCTTTATAGAGGCCATCTGGCACAATATTCGATGTCGCTACCAGAGTGACGCCGCGGTCAAACAGCTCCTGCATCAGCCCGCCCAGGATCATGGCATCACCGATATCAGACACGAAGAACTCGTCAAAGCAGATAACCCGAGCTTCTTCGGCAATCTGGTCAGCGACGACGGTAAGTGGGTTCTTTGCACCGGCAAGTTTGGTCAGGTCACCGTGCACACGCTGCATAAAACGGTGAAAGTGCGTGCGCATCTTGCGCTTGAATGGTAGCGCATCATAGAAAGTGTCAACGAGGTACGTTTTACCGCGACCGACGCCTCCCCAGAAGTAGATCCCCTTCTCTGGTTCTGGCTTAGAGCGGCTCAGCTTTTTCGACAACTTACCCAAGACGCCCTGCTTTGCGCGACGCTGTTCGGCCGCCACAAGGTCATCGTAAAGACGTTGTAGATGCTTAACCGCCATCTCCTGAGCTGGGTCATATGAAAAATCGTCGCGCAGCAAATCTGCCTGATACAGTTCCCACGGGGTTGACACGGACACTCTCCAATAAGGATTTTCGGGGGGCGAAATTTACCGCTCAGGCCACAAAAGTGCAAATAGAGCACCTTTCAATGACTTGCCTTACTGAACATTCTCCCAGCTCAACGCTAGTGCGAATCAATGAACACCGACAACTCTTCGGTCAGTGTCGATGTCAGATCCGTGATCCGGCCATGAAAAAAGTGACCCGCACCTTCGAAAACCAGCCAATGAGGTTGCGGAACCACCAACTGCACCCAGCTCTCCACCTCATCAAAGGGCACGACTTCGTCTGCGTCGCCCATTAAAACCCAGGTTTCGATACCTTGAGGCAGAGTGGTCGGCGCATCAAAGTGGTGTACTGCGGGGGCGATCAAAACCAGTCCGCCAATCATTTCAGAATGATCACAACCGCAGAGGCAGGCCATTCCGGCACCAAACGAGAACCCAGCGAGAACAATCCGTTCCCAACCGAGTACTTCTTTGGCATAGGTTACGACGGACGCGACATCCTGCTGCTCTCCGACGCCATTATCGTGGGCCCCCTCACTATCGCCGACACCGCGGAAATTGAACCTGAGCGTATTCAACCCTAACCCTTTCGCCGCACGTACGGCTGTGGTCACGACCTTATTGTCCATAGTACCCGAAAATAAAGGGTGCGGATGACACATCACTAATCCCGTCTTAACACCCTCGATTTCCATCACCCTCGCATCGAGCGCACCAGCAGTACCGGGGATTCCAACGACTCTTTCTGCTCCCATTGCGCTAATCTCTTTGAAATTAATGGATTTGAACACGATATTGATATAGCTATTTGTTATCAATAGTGCCTTTTTATATACCTCTCTCCTTGGTATATTTGCGTCAAATTTATTTTGCCGGTTTTATACCTTTCAGAGAGCTAACAGGCCAACCATGACCGACTACAATCTGACCCACCTGAAACAGCTAGAAGCGGAGAGTATGCACATCATCCGCGAAGTAGCTGCCGAATTCGATAACCCCGTAATGCTTTACTCTATCGGTAAAGACTCTGCGGTAATGTTGCACCTGGCAAGAAAGGCCTTCTACCCTGGTAAGCCGCCTTTTCCTCTGATGCACGTAGACACCACCTGGAAATTCCGGGAAATGATTGAGTTCCGTGACAAGATGGCCAAAGACATTGGCATGGAGCTGATCGTTCACACCAACCAGGAAGGCGTAGAACAAGGCATTGGTCCATTCACGCACGGTTCGTCGAAGCACACTGACGTGATGAAGACACAGGCCCTCAAGCAGGCTCTGGACAAGTATAAGTTCGATGCTGCCTTCGGTGGTGCCCGTCGTGACGAAGAGAAATCCCGTGCAAAAGAGCGCGTGTACTCTTTCCGCGACAGCAAGCACCGCTGGGACCCGAAAAACCAGCGTCCAGAACTGTGGAATATCTATAACGGCAAAGTAAACAAGGGTGAAAGCATCCGTGTTTTCCCACTGTCGAACTGGACCGAGCTGGACATCTGGCAGTACATCTACCTCGAAGATATTCCGCTGGTACCTCTGTATTTCGCAGATAAACGCCCGGTTGTTGAACGCGATGGTATGCTGATTATGGTCGACGACGACCGTATGCCGCTTGAAGAAGGCGAAGTGCCAGAAATGAAATCTGTCCGCTTCCGTACTCTGGGGTGCTACCCACTGACCGGCGCGGTGGAGTCCGAAGCCGCAACGTTGCCCGAAATCATTCAGGAAATGCTGCTCACCACAACATCTGAACGTCAGGGCCGGGCTATTGACCACGATTCATCCGGTTCGATGGAGAAGAAAAAACAGGAGGGGTACTTCTAATGTCACACCAGTCAGATCTGATTGCTTCCGATATCCTTGAGTACCTGAAGCAGCACGAAAACAAGCAAATGCTGCGCTTCCTGACCTGCGGTAACGTAGACGACGGCAAATCCACCCTGATCGGCCGTCTGCTGCACGATTCCAAAATGATCTATGAAGATCAGCTGGCGGCAATCGAAAAAGACAGCGCCAAATCAGGCACCACAGGTGAAAAAGTTGACCTTGCACTTCTGGTCGATGGTCTGCAGGCGGAGCGCGAGCAAGGTATTACCATTGACGTTGCTTACCGCTACTTCTCCACCGCCAAGCGTAAGTTCATCATTGCTGACACCCCGGGACACGAGCAGTACACCCGCAACATGGCTACCGGCGCGTCAACCTGTGATCTTGCGATCATCCTGATTGATGCCCGTTACGGTGTTCAGACCCAGACCCGTCGACACAGCTTCATCGCCTCTCTGCTGGGCATCAAGCATGTGGTTGTAGCCATTAACAAAATGGACCTGATGGACTTCAGCGAAGACCGCTTCAATGAAATCCGTGAAGACTACCTCGACTTTGCTAACAAACTGAACCTCGACGATATTCGCTTTGTTCCTATGTCCGCACTGGATGGCGACAACGTCGTTGACCGCTCTGAGCGTGCACCTTGGTTCAAAGGTCAGACTCTCATGGAAATCCTTGAGTCTGTAGAAGTTGCCAAAGACAAAAACCTGGAAAACTTCCGCCTTCCGGTTCAGTACGTTAACCGACCTAACCTCGACTTCCGTGGATTCTGCGGCACGATTGCTTCAGGTACCATCAAGCCAGGCGAGACTGTTATGGCCCTGCCATCGCAGAAAACCAGCAAGGTTGAAAGCATCGTCACCTACGACGGTAACCTTGATGAAGGTTTCGTCGGTCAGGCCGTTACCCTGACTCTTGAAGATGAAATCGACATCAGCCGCGGTGACGTCATTGTTAAAGTTGATGATGTGCCAGACGTTGGTAGCCGACTCAACGCCAACATTGTATGGATGACCGAAGGTGCCATGGTGCCCGGTAAACCGTACGACCTGAAGTTCGCATCCAGCTCAACCTCGGGTACCTTCACACAGATCCACCACCTGATCGACGTGAACACGCTTGAACACAGCACTGCTGACCAGGTAGCGCTGAACGAAATCGCACTGGTCGAAGTATCCCTCGACAAAGCTGTACCGTATGACACCTACAGTAAAATTCCAGGCACTGGCGCTTTCATCATTATTGACCGCCTGACCAACGTTACTATTGGTGCAGGCATGATCGTCGGTGGCGCGGCTGCAGACGGCAGCAACACCTCACCGGTATCGGCGGACGAAAAAGCCCGTCGCTTTAACCAGAAGCCAGCCATCGTTGCGGTGAATGCAGCCAATGCGGAAGACATTGTCAACGCACTGGATCGTCGCCTGTATGAAATGGGGCGCGTCTCCGGTATTGCCACGGCCGAAACGGCTCAGGTACTGAAAGCGAACGGCCTGGTTGCTCTGGTAGCTGGCGGTGCCGATGGTGCTGACATCAGCCTCGCCGCAGATCAGGAGTCACTCGACAACCTGATCGCTGACCTGCAGGAGCAAGGCATCATCTGATTGCCTCGCCTTTAGAAGCCCGGTAGCAAGCCAGACAATGGCGGGCTATCGGGCTTTTTTGTGTCCATTTGCAGCTCAGCACCTGAAATCCGGTAAGCCGTTGAAATTCATACCGAAAAACTGTTGACAGGCTGAAAGATAGTGGCATAATACGCGCCACTTGAGACGCACACGCGACCAAGGAAGTTTGAAGTGGCTATGTAGCTCAGCTGGTTAGAGCACAGCATTCATAATGCTGGGGTCACTGGTTCAAGTCCAGTCATAGCTACCACGAATTCTTAAAGCCCCGAAGCAGCAATGCTACGGGGCTTTTTTTTGATTGCTTACTTTCGCACACAAAACCTCCACACGACCTTACCTCGGTTACGCTATTCTGAGAACTGATCATCATTCTCGTCTAAATAACAACTTATACTGATCATATGTTCAATTAATGGTGTCTGACTATGCCACTCCCACAAACTGCATCGCACGGTAATCCCGAGTACACACTTACTCGCCTGCTCGCGGATGCAATCGACCAACGCAAGCTGCCTGTCGGCGCCTGCGACATACTGAACTATTGCCAACACCTGAATAACAGTAAACAGCAGCAGTTCGTCATTCACACAGAGGCTGGCGACTTCTTTCTTAAGATGCAGCCAGCTTCAGAACTGGCCAGCGACCAGTTCGCAGCTGAAGTTTCGGGTCTTCTGGAAATCGCCAGAACGCAGGCTATCCGGACGGCTGTGCCCTACGCAACCGGCGAGGTAGATGGTCACTCATACATCCTGCTCTCCCACCTGCCGCTCGCGGTTCACGGCGACTGGCATCAGGCAGGTATTGAACTGGCCACTCTGCATAGTAACCTGAGTAGTCTGGGGTACGGCTATAACAAAACCACCTATTGTGGTTCTACCCCTCTGAATAATGGCTGGCGTAGCAACTGGTCTGACTTTTTCGTAGAGCAGCGTCTTAAGCCTCTGGTACGTGAGCTCGCAAGTCAGGGTGACGTTTTCGCCAGTGCAGACCGGGTTCTGCACGCCTGTTCAAATGCACTCAAAGGGCATCAACCTGACGCATCTCTTCTACATGGCGACCTATGGTCGGGCAATATCGGCTTTATTCCTGACAGTCGCGGTTCCCTCCCGGTAATTTACGATCCGGCCTGTTACTACGGCGATGCGGAAGCTGACCTGGCTATGACAGAACTCTTTGGACGTTTCCCCGATGCGTTTTATCAGGGCTATCAGAGCGTGCGCAAAATTGATGAGGATTATGAAGAACGACGCGGCATCTATCAGCTGTTTCATTTACTGAATCATGCAGTGCTCTTTGGTGGGCATTACGTTACTCAGAGCCGCGACTTGATGCGCCGGCTCTGAGTTGGCCAATTCATTCAGCACCGCTCAGGGATTGAGGCGCTGTTTTGTCCAGTCATTAGCATCACGCACATACTCCAGTCGGTCGTGCAGACGAGCTTCGCCTCCTTGCCAGAATTCGAAACGCTCAGGGCTCAACCGGTATCCTCCCCAATGATCAGGCACTGGAATATCGCACCCTTCAAATTCATTTTTCAGCTTGGTAAAACGGGCCTCGAGTTCAGCACGATTGGCCAGCGGGGCACTCTGGTCTGAGGCCCAGGCGCCTAATTGACTCTCACGCGGCCGGGAGTGGAAGTAGGCTTCCGTTTCTTCCCGCGAGATTTTCGTGACGACGCCCTGGATCATGGCCTGTCGCTCTTGAGCCAACCAGGCAAAGTGCAGAGCCGCTTTGGGGTTTTCTCCGAAATGGCGGGCCTTATTGCTGGTGTAATTGGTAAAGAATACAAACCCATCCTCGTCGTAACTCTTTAACAAAAGAATGCGCTGCCAGGGCTGACCTTCACTGTCGCAAGAGGCTACCGTCATCATGGTTGGCTCATCGGGTGATGCGGCTTTTTGCTCCTCAAACCACGCATGAAACTGGGTCATAGGATTTTCTGCCGCTGTATTTTCATCCAATCGTCCAGCCGTGTATTCACGACGGATATCAAACAGATCCACCATAAGATGACTCCTGTAATTTTGGTCTCGGGCTTATGTTAACATTCCCATCCAGACGCGTCCTGACCGACGTCAGTGAACAGATTGCAGAGGTTATTTCCCCAATGTCGCTTCAAAACTACCCTACCGCATCACTCATTCGCCGCCTTGCAGCCATGGCATACGATGCGCTGGTACTTCTCGCTCTCTATATCATTCTCGGTGGCCTGCTGGTTACGGCTATATCGGCAATGACAGGTCAGGAAGAGATGGTTCGCCTGAGTCCAGCCATGGTCGGCTCTGTCTTTTATTCCATCTGCTTTCTGTACTACATGCACTCGTGGCGCCGTGGTGGTCAGACCATTGGCATGAAGGCCTGGAATATCTACCTGATTACTAATGACGACTCCCCCGTCAAACTCAGCCACTGCATACTGCGCAGTGCGACTGGCTTTTTCTCATTAGCCATTGTTGGGCTGGGGTATTTCTGGATGCTAATTGATAAAAAAGAACGCACCTGGCATGACATTGCGTCGCTGACACGTATTGTGTATCGCCCGAAAGGCAGCTGACTTTCGTCAGCCGCTCTTACGAAGCAGGTAAATACCGATCAAAGCACTCAGAACGATGGGGATAATACTGGCCATGATGGGCGCAAAGCCCAATACAATACTGGCCGGAGCTAACATCTCTTCAAGGTATTTATACACCAGACCGACCAGAATACCTGAAAAGATCCGCGAGCCAGCAGTCACCTGACGTAACGGCCCAAAGATAAAGGCCGCACCGAGTAGTACCAGCGCAAAAGTACTTAGGGGTTGCGTGACTTTTTTCCAGAACGACAGTAAGTAGTTATCGGCATTCAGGTCCTGATCATCCAGATACTGAGCATAAGCGTAGAGGTTTGAGATCGACATATCCCGTGGCTCAATCATGACCACACTCAGGCTCTCTGGCGTCAGGCCAGAATCCCAACGCCTAGAGCCGTAAGAGGTGACGCTGCTCTGGTCGTCACTGATGAGCTGCTCACGAACGTTCTGCATCTGCCAGTGGCTACGCTGAAAGATCGCCCTCTCGGCACGCACAACACGGGTGAGTTCTTTTTCTGGCGAAAAGTAAAAAACGGCAATACCGTGCAACACGCCATTGGGTTCAACCGCCCGGAAGCGCATGAATTGGTCACCCTCACGATGCCAATAGCCCTTGCCTTTATTCGACAGCAGTTCGCCTTTGCCCTGTTGCACCGCCTTCTGAGACTGAGCCATTCTCTCCAACGTAGGAATCGCATACTCCGCCAAAGCAACACTCAGAACCATCAATACAGCAACTGGCTTGATGACCGACCAGATAATTCGGGTGACCGAAAGTCCGGCAGCCCGCATCACCGTCAGTTCACTGTTTGCTGCAAGCCCACCTAACCCCGCAAGACAACCAATCAAGCACGCCATGGGCATATATTCGTAAGCACGTCGTGGCAGACGTAACGCCATAAACTCAAGCGCTTCAACAAAACCGTAGGCACCCTTAAGCTGATCCAATTCGTCGACGAGCGTAAAAATCGCATCCAGGCCGACAATAACCAGAATCACCACAAGGGTGGCCATCAGAACGCTTTTACCAACATAGCGATCGAGACGGTTCACAGTACTCTCCCTGCCCGACGACGTCGGAGTATCTCAGGGCCAATCAGAAGCGCCAGCCCGATGATCAGGTAGATTAAATGCAATGCCCAGATCGCTACCGCCGGAACACGCTCCTTCTCAAGCATGCCTCGCATGGCAATCAATAACGAGATGTACACCATAAAAAGAATAATGGCAGGAAACATACGAGCGAAGCGCCCTTGCCTTGGATTAACTTTGGACAAAGGAAAAGCGATTAAAACCAGTACTGGCACCATCACAATCAATGACAGACGCCAATGCAACTGCGCCTGAAACTTGGGGTCTTCAGATGACAACAGATCAAGAGTAGCCACCGCATCTTTCCGAACTTTACGACGGTCTTCCGATTCATCTGCGATCTTCACGCCATATCGTTCAAATTCGAGTACCTGCAATTCTGCACTATCAGCGGCCAGATCAAAGCGCTTGCCATTATGAAGTTCCAGAAAACGCGAACCGGTTTCTGAGCTGAAGTACTGGCTGCCTTTCTCTGCGAGCATCAAGGTATCGCCATCGGCAATGAATACCTGATTCATCACCGTTTTATTCTCAGACAGAGACTCGGTATAGGTCACCCGTGTACCTTTCTTCATACTTTGGAATCTACCCGGTGCAAGCAGCTCGAACTCCGTCATTTCGGCTTGTTTTTCGTAGAGATCTTCCATTTTCTCCGCGCCAAGCGGGCTGAGATAGAGCGAAAAAGATCCCACGATCAACATGACCGCAGCACCCGGAACCATAGTGAAGAGCAACAAGCGACGATCAGAAAAACCGGTTGCTGAAAGCACACTCATTTCATTCTCGGAATACATGCGCCCATACGCCAGCAATACCGAGATGAACAGGGCCATGGGCAGGATCATTTCAAGAAACGACGGCATTCTCAGAAGCAGCGTAAAAAAAACGACTTCCAGAGGTATTTCACCGGCAGCGGCTGACGCAAGCTGATTGATAAGCCTGCCGCTCATCATAATCATGAGTAGAACGATAGTGACTGCGGCCATTGTGCCGAGTAACTCACGTGATAAATATCGAAATAAGATCAAACGGTGTCGCACCTGTTTCGTCGGGTAGTTACCTCTCTGTCGCAGCTGCCGGGTCAATCAGAGAGATCCACAAGGCAGCATTGTACTGTTTTTTTCAGCTTCCGTTACCCCAGCTACTTGTATTTTCCCGGTCTGGCCGCACACTTAGATGGAACATGTTATTTCGCTACATCGAATATGACCGAACCAGCCCCCTAAGGAGCCACGATGGATTTTCAGATTTTCACCGGTAACCCTGCAGAACTTCCTGCAGATACTCTCGTCGTCACAATTAACGATAACGGTGAGCTCTCTGCCTCTGCCGAAAAAATAGATTCTGCCTCGGGTGGAGCTATCCAGGCTCGAATCAGCGCAAAAGATGTCACGGGGAGTGCTGGCAGCTCTCTCACCCTGTATTCGCTGGCCAATACTCAAGCCAACCGCACCGTCATTGCCGGTAGCGGTAAAGAGAATCTTAATGCTGTCGATGCTAACAAAATCGCCAGTACAATCGGCAAAGCTATTGCAGGAAAAACCGGAACCGCCGCCGTTGATGTCTCTGCCCTGGCCACCGACAGCCGACCACAGGCCTGGTGGGCCGAGCAGATCGTACTCGCGGTTCACGCTGCGCAATACAAGTTCATCGCCACTCTGCCAGGGAAAGAACCATCACCCGCACTGGACACTCTCGTCTGGATTGGTGAAGACGTCAAAACAGCTCTGACCGTCGCCGATGCTAAAGGTCTGGGTACGTCTTACGCCAAAGAACTCGGCAATATGCCACCCAACATCTGCACTCCGACCTATCTGGCAGACGAAGCTCAGAAGCTGTCCGACGCTGCGGGCTTTAGCTGCAAGGTCTACGACGAGAAAGAAATGGAAGAGATGGGCGCGGGCGCTTTCTATTCCGTTGCCAAAGGCTCTTCTGAACCCGGCAAGCTGATTATCATGGAATACAAAGGTGCAGGCAAAGAAGCGCCTCACATGATTGTGGGCAAAGGTATCACCTTTGATACCGGCGGCATCAGCCTGAAGCCGGGTGCCAAGATGGACGAGATGAAGTACGACATGTGCGGCGCCGCATCTGTTTTGGGCACCATGAAAACAATCGCCGAGCTGAAACCGGCCATCAACGTGGTTGCTATCATTACCAGCGCTGAAAATATGCCAGCAGGCGACGCTAGCAAGCCGGGCGACGTTGTGACAACACTGTCCGGGCAGACCGTCGAAATTCTTAATACCGACGCCGAAGGCCGACTGGTGTTATGTGATGCGCTGACTCTGGGTATTCGTGACTACAAGCCAGCCACCTGTGTGGATGTTGCCACCCTGACCGGCGCTTGTATGGCGGCTCTCGGGAAGGTGAATTCTGGCTTGTTTACCACCGATGAAGAACTGGCTACTGAGCTGAATACTGCAGGCGCTTACTCCGGCGACCGCGTCTGGCGTTTACCGCTGGAAGACGATTACCAGTCACTGCTCGACAGTAACTTTGCAGATATCGCTAACATTGGCGGCCCTCTCGCGGGAGCGACAACTGCTGCGTGCTTCCTCTCACGCTTTACCGAGGGAACCCGCTGGGCTCACGTCGATATTGCCGGACCAGCATGGGGCGGTGATGGCACAAGCAAAGGTGCAACAGGACGTCCTGTTCCCCTGCTTACCACCTATCTGTTAAATAAAGTAAGCTGATTTCAGAGCTGACTTTTCGCCCGCATTAGCGGGCGAAGAATACCTCAGCGCGGTGCTCAGATGCCGCGTCGTCCATCGGGCGGGTTGAAATCACAACCCGATTCGATGGCACTCCCCGTCTTACAAGATATTGGTAAACGGCGCGTGCGCGCTGATAAGCCAGATCATCACGACGCGAGTCCTGATCCAGACCAGCCTGCTCACCTGTCCCCACAACCACTAACGTTACCCCAGGGCACTTGAAGAAATCGTCGCTGATTTCATCAAGACGAGGGAAGTACTCGCGTTGCAACAGGTACGAACTCTCAGAAAACTCAACCTGAGCATTTTTTAATTGAAGCCCACAATCTGCAACATGAGTTCTGGCTACTCGTTGGCTGGCCACCTGATATGGCTGATATAAAGGCGTGCGCGCTTCATCCGGATCATAGCTACGACCAGCCTGACCGCGACTGGCGGGTGCATATGGGTACCAACTGAGGCCCAGGCCCCAACTGAACACATCGCCCGATAGCCTTTCTGCAGTTGCTTTCAGTTCAACGCCCGACGACAAACCGTAAGTCACACCGCCTCCAAGAGACAGGTTTACCGAGTTTTCCAGTTCGTTATCGGCACTACCGGAAACAAACATACGGCTGACGCCACTGGAGATAAACCAATTCAATTTGTGAGGCCAAGTGTCGTCGTATCGACGGTTGGAATACCAGATGGATGGGTACCAGGCGACAGTGGCAGCGGCAAAGCTGTATTCAGAATTCTCCACCGCATTATCTCTCAGCGCCTGGAGTTCGCCCTTCTGACTGAAATCAAACTCAAGAGCCCACTGGTCAAACAAGTCATAGCCCGCACCGAGGCTCACACCCCAGTCGTGCCGGTCAGAGACGGTGTAAACACTGCCTTCGGTCTCTGGGCTGAAACGCGAATATTCTGCACTGCCCGTTATATAAAGACGTTCTTTCGATAACTCAGCCGCAGTTGCAGGCAGGGCCACCATGGTGCTTAAAGAAAGGATCAGCGCGATTGAACGGCGACGAATTAACAGAAGAGCAAGCATCCCCCAAAGCATTGAGAAAGCGCCGACACCAGTCGAAGAAGTCATATGATCTGATAGAGTTTCTGGTGCTTCAGGAGCCTGATCACCACCTTCGCTTCCATCGTCTTCATCCACATCAGGTGCTTGATACTGGGTATCATCATCGAGGTAGTCCGGAATGCCATCGCCGTCGGAATCCGGACATTCGCCAGCCACAGGGCACTCTTCAGCATCGCCTACACCATCACCATCAGAGTCACCACCACCAGGCGCTGTATCCGGATCTTCAGCATCGAGAATACCATCGCCGTCACTGTCCACTGACATATAGTCCGGCGTGCCATTACTGTCTGTGTCACGGCAGTATGGATAACCTTCAGGACACTCCTCTGAATCGCTAAGCCCGTCGCTGTCACTATCACCGCCGTTCTCTCCCTGAGATGCATCGACCTGGGATGGAATACCGTCACCGTCTGCGTCATCAGTGAGTGCGCTGCCAAACAAAGTTTCATCTTCATCGCTGACACCATCGTTATCACTATCGGTATCAGCGTAATCCGGGAGGCCATCGCCATCGGTATCAAGCGGCATCCAATCGTCTCGCAGACCGTCATCGTTAACATCCGGTCCGTTATCCACAACGCCATCTCCATTTATGTCGGCATCGTAGCGGTTGTCATAACCATCGCCATCATCATCGGCCGGGCTGACAATGCCTGCCTCATAACCATCATGAATCGAATCAGAATCGCTGTCTGACTGCATATAGTTGGGTACGCCGTCCTGATCCGCATCACCGCAGCATTCATAAACATCAGGCAAGGCATCAGTATCGCTATCACCGCCACCCAGTGAATTAACGGGGTCACGGACATCGGCGATTCCATCGCCATCGGCATCATTCAACGTTTCGGAGAGGTCATCGATGCCATCAGCGTCACTGTCTGTATCAAGCAAATCCGGTGTGCCGTTATTATCGGTATCCAGAAGGGCAAAGTCGGCGACGCCATCTCCATCACTATCGGGTGCCCCCGTGCTGTCTGCGTCCATTGCGTCATCTATGCCATCATTATCAGAGTCGCGACCTGACAGAGCGACTGCCAGCTCTTCATCATCACGGAAATCATCGCCATCTGAATCACGACGCGCAGGATCTGAACCGATCAGGCGTTCGACGTAATTCGACAGGCCATCCTGATCAGAATCATTGGTTGGCGTGAAAACATCGGCAATACCATCGCCATTTTCATCCCGAGGGTTGCTGGCGTCACTGCCCACTTCAGGGCCATCAAGCACACCATCGTTGTCGGTATCAGGGTTTTCCGGGTCAGTACCTACCAGAGCCTCATCACTGTCGCTCAACCCGTCGTTATCATCGTCGGTATCAGTGACATCCGATACACCGTCGTTATCATTGTCTGCCGGAATACTGCTATCGTCCTTCGGATCAGAACCTGCAATTGTCTCATCAGCATCGGTATAACCATCACCGTCATCATCTGTGTCTGCGTTGTCACCAATGCCGTCGCCGTCGGTATCTTCTGTTTCCGTCGGGTCATTCGGGAAGGCATCCTCTGGATCGATCACGCCGTCTTCATCAGAATCCAGTGTGATCGCCAGCGTAAAATAATCACCGGTCGTCAGTTCGACCCCTGCAATTTCCCCCGTAGAACGATTCACTTCTCCGACACGCACAGCCTCCTCAGAGAAGTCATCATCAGCATTGCGACGGACCAGATAAACCCGCGTTCCCGGTGCAAGTACCGGCAGATCAAATTTCATCGCAAGTGGCGCGATAAGGTTGCTTGCCTGATAAAGCCAGACGCGCTCCGAGCGATAGGAATATGACCCGGAAATATCAGCGTTCGAGAAAGAAACCGCACCGCCGTTATGCCCCATCAAAGCGAAAGAGCGGTCAGCACCCAAAACCGGACGAGCAATATTATTACCGGAAGCAAAATCAGTGGTCGTAGAAACCGTTAATTCAGGAGATCTGACCGACCTGGAAATGAGCTGGTTCAGGCCACTCGTATCATCACGCCCAAGACCAAAGACGTCGGTGTTATAAGCTGAATCGACCGTCGACTGCCAGACCACGGTATTGTCCGAAGCCAGGTAGTCACCTGACAGCCCGATTCCGTGTTTTACGGCCAGGTAGCTGTGCACACGCTGCAGTTGATTTTCGCTCAACTCATCGGCATACCAGATCACTTCCATGATATCGCCGTTGAACGGTTGCGCGCTCTCGGCGAATCGTGTGCCATAACCAATAGATATAGTGTCCCCCCGGGTTACAACGGGCTCATCAGCGACGCTGAAAGCCTGAGTATCATTATAACCAAGTGTGACATCGGTATTATTCGAACCACCAACCACCGCAAAGTTGATCACGCTTTCTGATAATGGAATGGGAGAGCTATAGAGATAATCTGGCCAGGCTGAAAACTCCGACTCAAAGCTGAGCTGTAAACGGCCTGCGTAGTCTGAATCATCCCCCGCTACCGATAAACCGGGCTCAGCGGCTTCCGGTAGACTGCTGTTGGCCAGACCCATAATCCGAGCAACACTGTCGGTATCAGGAAGGCTGTTCAAACGGGTGACAGCAATCATGGTGAGCGGTGTGACATTGTCACCCTCTTCCACCAACGAGGCATCCGTATCATGAAACAGGCGATTATTCTGGTAACCCGTGGTGTAGGGATGGAAGTTGTGTTCTGCATCCGCTGCGCTCAGTGCCCACGGTGCCGCAGAACCGGTTACACGCACTTCGACATTATTTGAGGCGCCGGAATTATCTTTCCAGGCAACGGCGATATCGCCGGCATCATCCGACTTTAACCAAAGGCCAGCATCATTGAAGGATACACCACCCGGCGCGGCCTGAACTGACACAGAAAAAGTGCATAGTACCGACAGCAGAGAGGCAGTCGACCATTGAAACAGCTTCATACAATTATCTCCGTACCTTCCACGCGTGGGGAGCTGTCAGCCGACCGTTATTATTGTTAATTGCCGACAACCGTGGCGGTAAGGATGTATCTTAAAAAGACAGCCCCCAGATTACAATGTGTAACCTGAGGGCTTACATATGATTTACGGGTGTTTACTCACTCAGAGTGGTCGCCAAAATAGAGTTCAACACGGCGCTTCTCGTCTTCGCTCAGACCTCTGGAGGCATCAACACCTCGTGAAATTTTAACGATTCGGTTTGAAGGCACGCCCCGCTCCATTAGGTACTGCGCTACAGACTCTGCTCGTTTCAGAGCCAGCGCTTCGTTATAGCGCTTGGAGCCGCGACTGTCTGTATAGCCAATCAGAGTGATTTCAAGATCAGGACACGAGAAGAAATCTTCTGCTGCCATATCAAGACTTTCATCAAACTCAGAACTCAGGCGGGATGAATCATAAGCGAACAGTACATCCGCCCTTGAACGCTCAACCTGACACACCTCTTCTTTACCTGCAGCGGTAGGTTCAATCACAACGACTGGTTGCGCAGAAGGTACGGCAACATCAACAGGTGCGTAAACCGGCAATGCAGCTTCTTCGATCACCTGAGATTCACGCTTCCATGATCGATTCTCAGACGCGAACGGATACCAGATCAGACTCAGACCATACGTCAGAACATCCCCCGAGATCCGATCTAAAGAACCACGGAGTTGAAGCTTAGGCGTCAGACCGTAAGTCACACCCGCGCCGTACATTATGTTCATCGAGTTCTCACTCTCAGAGAGAGCATCGCCTGAAGTATTGAGGTGTGACACACCACCAGTCAGATACCAGTTGAACTTCTCTGGCCAGTCTCCGGCGTAGCGCTCATTTTCCTTCCAGATTGCAGGAAACCACTTCGCGGACAGAACCGCAGCATCGTACTCAATACCCACGTCACTGCCTGCGGTTGCTGCCTCCAGCTCGCCTTTTGTCGCGTAAGAAAACTCTACTGCCAACTCATCCAACAGGTCGTACCCCAAGCCAAGACCTGCACCCCAATCATGACGGTCGGTGATTCTGATACCACCACCTTCAGTGATAGGGGCAAAGCGTGAGTACTCCAGCGAACCCAGTACATACAGGCGCTCTTTATCGGCTTCTACCGCGGCCGCTGGCAAAGACGCGACTGCAAGCAGCAGCGCCAGATGCCGACGGCGGACAAGGAGAAGTGCAGCAACCACCCAGAGCAGGCTCATAGACCCCGATCCTGTTGATGTCCGCAGATAGCCTTCATTGCTATCAACCACACCGTTGTCATTGCTGTCAGTGTTCTCTTTACCATCTTCAATGCCATCTCCATCAGAGTCAGGGTTAAGAGGATCTGAACCGGCAGCCACCTCATCGCCATCAGACACACCATCGTTGTCTGAGTCTGCATTGTTCGGATCAGTGCCGCGCTCAGCTTCATCCTCATCCGTCAGCCCGTCATTATCGGTATCGGTATTACCCGGCGCCTGGTCAATGCTGTCGTCAGTGTCATCAAGGTAATCTGGAGTTCCGTCACCATCGCTGTCTTCACAGCTCGGATAACCCGCAGAACACTCGTCTTCGTCACTGATGCCGTCGCCATCACTGTCCCCGCCTGAGGTGCCGGTATCACCGTTGTCGCCATCTACGCGGTCCGGGATACCATCACCGTCGGTATCGCGATCCGGGAAGGCGCCATAACCAGACTCTTCTTCATCAGGTATACCATCATTGTCGCTGTCGGTATCACGATAATCGGCGAGGCCATCGCCATCAGAGTCGATTGGCTGCCAGAAGTCGTTAATACCATCGAGGTTCCCGTCAGGACCATTATCAACATTACCGTCGCCATCTATATCTGCGTCATAGGTATCGTCGTAGCCATCCAGATCGGTATCGTTGCCACTGATACCAGCTTCAATAACGTCATCGATAAAGTCACTGTCGGTGTCGGTCTGCATGTAATCAGGCTGACCATCACGGTCTGTGTCGTAGCAGCACTCAATCGCATCAGGGATGAAATCACCATCACTGTCGCCACCACCAACAGCAGTCACAGGGTCTACGAGGTCTGGAATACCATCACCATCCGCATCTGCCAGCGTCTCATTGATGTCATCAATACCATCGTTATCACTGTCTGTGTCTAACAGGTTAGGTATGCCATCTCCATCGACATCGACAATCGCGAAGTCAGCTACGCCGTCACCATTCTCGTCTGGCGCTCCGATAACACTGGCGTCCAGCGCATCGTCAATACCGTCGTCATCGATGTCTTCACCGGTGAGCACAACAGCGATCTCTTCATGATCACGATAGCTGTCACCATCGCTGTCACGCGCCTCTGGATCTGATCCGATCAGAGTTTCGAGGTAGTTTGAGAGACCATCGCTATCACTGTCATTCGTGCTGTCCAGAGCATCTGGAGTGCCGTCCCCATCTTCATCAGAAGGGTTGTTGGTATCACCAATTTCAGTGCCGTCATCTACACCATCGCCATCGGAGTCGGGATTCTTCGGATCTGTACCGAGATTCTCCTCGTCTTCGTCAGAAATGCCGTCGTTATCATCGTCGTCATCGTTAACATCAGAGATGCCGTCACCGTCGTTGTCTGCAGGGACATCGTTCGGATCAAGTGGGTCACTACCATTCTGATTCTCGTCGTCGTCAGAGTAGCCATCACCATCATCATCGTTATCGGCGTTATTGCCAACGCCATCGCCGTCTGTATCCGTATCTTCATTCGGATCGTTCGGGAAAGCGTCGTCTTCGTCATTCACACCGTCGTTGTCATCATCATCGTCGTTAACATCTGACACACCGTCACCATCGTTATCCGCTGGAGTATCATTCTCATCCAGAGGATCAGTACCGCTGTCAATCTCATCCTGGTCGTTGTAACCGTCGTTATCATCGTCGGTATCTGCGTTGTTACCTGTGCCATCCCCATCGGTATCCGTGTCTTCATTCGGATCGTTCGGGAAGTCATCTTCATCATCGTTTACGCCGTCGTTATCGTCGTCATTATCGATGTTGTCAGGTACCCCGTCTCCGTCGTTGTCGTTACCAACATCGTTTGGATCAAGAGGATCAGTGCCAGCCGCAACTTCGGTTTCGTTGTTGATGCCGTCGTTGTCCGAGTCATTGGTTGGGTCGTTGTTCGCCGCATCCAACTCATCAGATACACCATCGTTATCCGCATCGTTATTGGCAGATTCCAGC
>MDTE01102038.1_pt1 | contig 58009 bp, 44 predicted proteins | sample 811231 | NCBI WGS metagenome assembly MDTE01 (sample SAMN05326651, study PRJNA326480) | marine metagenome | isolation source: seawater | place: Indian Ocean: Red Sea | collected 2010
AAACCGTGTCGTTAGAGATAGGTGAAGGATTAATGCGTAGGCTATGCAACTTATTGAAGATAATTTTGTCGATCACTCCTTTAGTGGACGGTGGGTTCCATACAAAATTAGGGCGTTCAGGAACATAGGCTAGCCTTACTGGATGTTGAATGTGTAGAAAGCGAACCAGCACTGTAGTTTCACCAGGTTTAATGAATGTTGCTTGGCCGGATGGAGTGACTTTTAATAACTTATTTGACGGTTCGTAAACAGCGATCCTCGTAACATTACGTTTGCTTCCGTCTGAAAACTTAGCTTCGGCATTAATCTGAATTTTTTTATTGGGTGCGTATAGTGTTTGCGTACTAGGGGTTACTTTAAGTTCAAGGAGGCGGGGTGCTTGATGAATATCGTTTATTGCACCTTCGGTTATCCATTGTTGCAGTGTTTTATATTCCCATGAGTTTATCTTAAATCGACGAAGTCCTTCATGCGATATTTGAGCGGTGGCCTTTTTAAGGATCAAGCTCTTGTCTGGTTCCATTAAACTAATTCGCCTGCCAAGTTCCTGACGAGTGAGAGCCTTCCAGTCCTCCATTGGTGATTCACCTCTTAAGCTTAATTTGAATCCGCCTTTACCATTGGCATTTCCATGGCATGTGCCCATGTTGCAGCCGGATTTGGCTAATACTGCCATCACTTCGTTCTGATACGAAATAGGTTTTTTGGGGGAGGCAGCATAAAGAATATTTATTTTAATCAGGCAGATTAAAATGAAAATAGAAATTAACCTTTGACTAAAAGGGATCAAAGGAACAGATGCTCTGCAATTGTTCGTTTTTTTCAAGTTATTTCAACTGTTCCTTAATAAACAAAAAATGAGTTATTTATTTATGAGTTAGATAACTTATTAGATCTAGAATTTCTTCTTTTTTCAGCGTGTTTACTGTGCCTGGAGGCATGTTTGAAATATTTAGTTTTTTTCGGCTGTCTATCAGTGCTTTGGCTAAGTGTACTGAAGCCCCAATGGCGGAGATGCTCTGAAGCTTGATTACATTTTCTGTTTCTTCCTGAACTTTGCCAATATGAATTTTGCCATCACTCATTTTAAACTGCTGCATTATGTATGCTTCTGATATTGTTCGCGATGGTTCTATGATGGACTCGAGGATTTTGGTTGGATTCATCCTGTTGTTAAGGTCGCTTAAGTCTGGGCCAACACTTCCTCCTGCGCCATTTAATCGGTGGCATTGTGTACAACCGGCTTTGCTATATGCTGCCTTTCCATTATCTAGATTATCTGCGTTGTGAGAAATTTTAATTTCTGTATCGAAGTCCTCTAATTTCCAGTTTTTAACAAAGACTATCTCTGGTTTCATTTGGCTAATCCATTTTCGAAAGAGTGAAACCGCAATTTCGTCTACAGCTCCGCTTACGAGCGGTGGCATTTGACCTCTGCCTCGTTGACTGAGTCGTCTAATTAGTACGGATTGATCTGGTAAGCCGGGTGATACCAACATTGCATTGCTAATGCCGAAGGTGTTGTGTTGTGGGCGAGCTCCTATAAGGCTCATCTGGTCATTCGGTGTTTCTATTCCTAGTTTAATTTTGGAATTACCGCCACCAGCATGGACGTGGCAGCTTGAACAATTGATATGCAAATAAGAACGTACCCGTTTAGAAATTTTTTCATTTTGGTTATAAGGATTAACCAGTTTCTGGTCAGAATTTTTTGGTCTAGTGTAAGGTTTGTTGAATAAGCCGATGTGAGAGAAAGTGAGTAGTTGATTATCTTCTTTTCCTGAAAAGTTATGCATTCGATCAGTATTTTGTCCAGTCAGCCCCAGCAAGAATCCACGAGCTCTACTGTGACATGTCATGCAATCTGCTCGACTAGGGAAAATCCAGTCGTGTCGGCGAAAGCCACCTGGTGCTTTTGTGTCGGTGATTCGAAGGGTGACCGTGTCTCCTTCTTTTGAGACCAATTCAGCATCAGTTTGTTTTTCATTCCATCTGTATGAATATCCTGTCCATTCGTTTTGTTGTCTGAGTAAAACTCGAGTCTCTATTCGAAATGGGGTCGCTTGTCCAAGAGCGTTTTCACGTTGAACTGTTAATGTTTGAATGAGTGCTGTTTTGTTTGGAAAAGACCACGCGCCATTTTGATTAAATCCTATGGTCTTTTTTTCTGGTACAGCCATCCAGCGCTTTGCAGTCGCTGTATCATTCCAACCGGAGGCGATCACGCTATACTCTATAATCCCAGATTTCATTTTATGGTTTTTAGTGTCTGCGAATAGGCCGGTTTCACTTAAGCGTCTGGGAAATGGTGCGCCTCGGCGGATTCTAGGTTGTGTTTCAAGTTTATAAAATCCACCTGAATGATCCGCTATCAACAATTCTCCAGAATGAGTTGTAGCAAATCCCGTAATTGCTAGAGTTGTGTCTGCTAGTTCCCGTAGTGCTAAACGTTTATTCCCATCGTGTTTAATTCCCCAGATCTTGCCTGTGCCGTAATCACCATAAATGTAATAGCCGCGGAGACTGCTCCATTTTCTTCCATAATAAACAATACCCCCGGTTATTGATCTTGCTTCTGAATGAGGATGTTCAGATGTTGGTTTTGTTAGTGGATGAGGTCCCATGATGCGATTTTGATAAAAAGGATGGCTTCCTTCATAAACGCTCCAACCATAATTATCTCCGGCCTTTACCATATGCACAGATTCCCAAAGATCCTGACCATTATTGCCAACCCAGACGTGTCCTGTCAGTTTATCCACGGTTAATCGCCAAGGGTTTCTTAGCCCATAAGCGTATAGTTCGCCTCTGGCATTGGGTATATCAATAAAAGGGTTGTTAGTTGGGATCTTGTAGGGTTTTTCAGTGCTAGTTTGACGAATATCAATTCTTAACACACCGCCTAGTAAATCGTCTAAAGTTTGGCCTGAGAGCCAGTTATCAGAATCGCTGGTACCATCCCCGGTCGATATGTAAAGCATTCCATCTAGTCCGAAGTCAATTCCTCCTCCGTCATGTCCACCCGATCGCCATTCAATAATGGTGTGTTCTGAATTCAGGTCAATGGTTTGAGATCCATTTAACAATGTAACTCGAGAAATTCGGTTGGCTTTTTTTCCATCGAAAGCTTCCATGTTCAGGTTATTAAAAAGATAAATAAAACCATTTTCAGTATAATTAGGATCGAAGCAAAATGAGTAAACATTACGTCCTGGTAGCTCTAGAAGTACCTCGCGTTTTTCAACCTTAGGGTCATCTTCAAAAGAGACTAGTTGTGTTGGTTTACCCTGGCCATGGTGTAGAAGTGCAAACAGTCGTTTTGTTTGTGGCTCGGCGGCGAGAAACATTGGAGAACGCCAGACCTGATTAGTATAAATTGGTACAGCTTTAAATGGAGGTGGAGGTTCGGGTGATCCAACTAGCCTTGTATTTAGCCAGAGATCACGGTCAATCAAGTGAGGAGTGGGGCTATCTTCTGCCCAGCATTGAGGTGTTATAAGTTGTCCAGCTGCAAATAATATTGTGCAAAGAGCTGTCTTAACTTGATTCCTCAACTGGAGCATGGCTCAAGAGAAAGTAATTGTCTAAAAAGGTCAGGGCAAGCCAAGGACTGAGTCAAATAGATTGGCACTGGCTTTATTGTCAGTGATTATCTGGCTTATGGACCTAAATGGAAAAGTAGCACTTATAACTGGTGGCAGCAGAGGCGTTGGCGCAGCAACTGCTCTTAAACTGGCAAGGCAAGGTTGTCATGTAGCTATTAACTGCAATCAAACCTTGGAACGTGCCAAGCAGATTGCTGGAGAATGCCAAGCAATTGGGGTGAAAGTTTTAGTGGTCCCTGGTGATGTTTCTTTGGATCGGGATTGCAGAAGAATCGTTTCAGAGACCATTGAGTCCTTTGGTCAATTGGATATTTTGATTAATAATGCCGGCACCACTCGTTTTATCAATTTTCACGATCTCGATGATGTTCAAGATCAAGATTGGGATCGAATTATGGGAGTAAATTTAAAAGGTCCCTTTCAATGTGCCAGAGCAGCAAGACAAGCTCTTGAGTCCAGCGCAATTGGTGTAATAGTAAATACTGCTAGCGTAGCAGGGATTACAGGTGCTGGAAGTTCTATACCTTACTGTGCATCTAAGGCTGGCGTTATTAATTTAACGCTAGCTTTAGCTCGAACCTTTGGACCAAAGATTCGAGTTAATGCCGTGGCCCCAGGGTTTATTGAGGGTGAGTGGCTACAAAAAGGCTTGGGCGAAAACTATGAAATGCTCCGTAATAAAAAAGCTGGAGAAGGATTGCTAGACGACGTCAGCTCGCCTGATGATATAGCAGATGGTATCTTTTCAATGATCAGTTGCAGAAAAGTCACGGGTCATATTCTGACCGTAGATACTGGCCACACAATTGGTCCTAAAATTGGAACTGGAATTTAAAGGAATTCAGTCTGACCAATAATTAGAATTAGCGATCTTCCACCGGAGTGTACTTCAAATCATCCGGACCATCGTAAAGGCTTTTAGGACGAATTAGTCGATTGTCAGCAAGTTGCTCTAAAACATGCGCTGTCCAGCCCGATGTGCGTGCTATAGCGAAGATGGGGGTAAATAAATCAGTTGGAAGTCCAAGCGAGTAGTAAACGGTAGCGGAGTAAAAATCTACATTTGGATAAAGATTTTTTTCGGTCACCATGATGTCTCGAATACGCTCACTCATATCCAGCCACTTGGTATCACCTAGTTCTCCACTTAGTTTTTGAGCCATGGCTTGAAGATGTGGGGCTCGAGGGTCAAGCACCTTGTATACCCTGTGGCCAATACCCATTATTTTTGTTTTGTTTTTTAGGCAGTCTGCAACAAATTCATCTACCTTTTCGACACTACCGATTTCTTGAAGCATCTTGATAACTCCCTCGTTTGCACCTCCATGTAAAGGGCCCTTCAGCGTGCCTATTGCAGAGGTTATTGCGGAGTACATCCCGCTCAATGTGGCAATAGTGACACGAGCTGAGAATGTAGAAGCATTCATGCCATGGTCAGCATGTAGGATGTAACACATATCAATTGTTTTTTCCTTTGCTTCACTAGGTTTTTCACCGTCAATTAGATAAAGGAAGTTAGCCGCTTCACCTAGGGTTGGATCTGATTCAGGTAATGGTTTCCCTTGGCGAGCCAAATGAAAATAAGCAGTTATAACGGGTACCTGTGCAATAAGTTTGATAGCTCGTTTTGCTTGATCTTCCAATGAATCTTGAGCCTCAGGAGGTTCGTAGCATGCCAGTGCTGAAACAACGGTGCGTATTGCTCGCATTGGTGATGCATCACTGGGGAGTTGCTTTATCAACTCAATTACACCTTCCGGTAGTTTTCTAGCTGCTGCTAATTCAGATTTTAATGCCGCTAATTCACTGGCATTTGGCAATTTTCCCCGATGAAGAAGATGTACAACTTCCTCATAGGTAGCCTTCCCGGCTAATTCGTTTATGTTGTAGCCACAATATATTAGTTCTCCATCCAATCCACGGACATCACTTAATTTCGTGGTTGCGGCTATAACCCCTTCGAGGCCCTTGCTAGCTGCTGTTTTTTCAGTATCGCTCATGCTGTATTGATTAGTCTTTAACGTTTCGGGCGAGGAACATTAATTTAAACAGGTTTTAAGCGCAATCGGAATCATTATGAGTATTTGACAATCGCTGTATTATTTGGGGCCACGGTAAACACAGCGAGCAGTACAAGTTTCGGCGACTTCTACAGCAGATAAAAGTGGTAATTTTGGTTTTAAATGTTCCCAAATCCATATAGCTAAGTTTTCACTGGTGGGGTTTTCTAAACCCTCTATTTCATTGAGATAATGGTGATCCAATTTTTCCCAAATTGGCTTGAATGCTGATGAAATATCGGCGTAATCAATTACCCATCCTAGTTTAGGGTTACATTCGCCTTCAACTACAATTTCTGCCTTGAAACTGTGTCCATGAAGTCGATGGCATTTATGATCCTTTGGTAGATGAGGAAGGTAATGGGCGGATTCAAATTGAAAGGTTTTTCTTAGTTCCATAAATCAAATAGTTTCAAGATCAGTCCAGCGTATTAGGTCTCCTAGAGGAGGGCGTCCGTCTTGTCGCCAAGTCAGAGGAGGGCGTTGCATTTTACCCAAAGGGCAGATTCTGGGAACTCCCCATCGTCCAAGAGCATGGGCGTATTCTTGTAATTTAGCTTCGCTGGAAGCTATGCCAACAGTAGATATTTTATCTCGATAAGGTTCCAGAATATGCATAAATTCCGCGAGATGTTCGATCGGTTTTACGAATATAAATCGGTTTAATGGTGATGATTGAAATTGTTTTTCATCTTCTTGTACAACTGTCCAATCAGTAGAGTCATCGCTTTCCCATATCATAGCGCCAATATTGTTGGCTGTTCGAATCTTATAAAATCGTCGCATATTTGTTATTGCCGCAGCTTCTTCTACTGGGAGTTCTCCTCTAGGGACAATCGTATTACGTTTATCCAGTTCTTCCGACAGCATTTCTGCAAATTGATCTGGCTTCAGGTTGCCAAATTCCTCAACATATATGACTTGGGGAGAGAGGTAGCCTTGCTGATTCCATGCAATCACATCATCTGCAGCACGAGAGATTATCGTTTGCGTGCCCATTACCTCATTCGCGAGCTGTTCTACGTATCCGATGCTTACGCGATGGCCGTAGCTAACAAATTTTTTGTTTAATGGTATGCGCTTTCGGATTGAGTCCAGATTCTTATCATGGCCTGTTACCAAAATGCAGTCTGCTCCATTGAACAGTTCGTTTTCTATTTTTTCATTTCCTGCTTCCCATTCAGCTATTTCAAGGGATGACGCAAGACCCGGATCAACATAACGTAAGGAGTGTCCAAAAAGTCGAGGGAGTAGTGATTTGCCTCTAGCGCATTTTATAAATTGTGCCGAACGAAGTAGTAGGCCAAAAGCAATCGATTGGAATATTGGTGTTGGTAAATTATCAGGTGCTAATTGTGCAATTAGCTCTGGCCCGTGGACCATTGCTAATGAATGGCTTGAAAAACTACCAAATGATTGGAGGCGGGTTGGATCACCAAGTTCCTGCTTAATTAATCCAAAGAATTTTTCCTGTGTCCATTCTTTAAAACATGAATCCAGCCCCGCTGAGAGAACTTCCCGAGGAAAACCAGTGTCTTTGGGGTCAGCCGCAAGAGCTAATTTACGTAGTTCATAATCTTGAGAGCTCCAAAGAGAACCAATTTCAACTAGTTTTGATATTATTGTTTCATTACCTATTTGTGCTAGGTAGTCGTCCCGGTTATTTTTCAGGGTTTGGCAAGCCTCAGCGATTAGTGTTTCGCTCAAATCTGCATCTGGTTTGTCTGCTAGGAAATAATCCATAGATTAATCAATATGGCTCAAATTCATTAAAGAGCATCCTCGAGACTCAGCAAAGAATGTTCGTCCAATTAGTTTAAAAACCGTTCTTGTGCTGCTTGGCTAAAGCCTTAGTTTGAATGCAAATGATTGAGCTGATATTTGCAAAATCAGTAACTTGTAGTATTAAGCTAGGAAAGAGAAGCAATTACTATGTGGCCTTTTAAATATATTATATGAAAAGTGTGCATTTTCAAATAGACGAAGCTTTTCGTGTTATTTACTTGACGGTTTTTCTGTCTATCTTACTAATTCTACCCGTGAGAAATAATTTGTTTTCCTTGGCATTAGCAGTCTTGTCTGTCGGTTTAGCAGGCTGCGGACAATCTGAATCTCGAGACTTAAATCAGGCGAGTGCAAATGAAAAAACGAATATCTCTACAGGAGATATTTCAATTTCTGTTAAACCAACTACTGAAATCTCGTCTGAGGAACAGAATATCAAATCTAAAAACGGAACTCAGAGTGTAAATAATATTAAGCTAACTCCGTTAGGGGATGAACAGGTTACGGGTAATTTAACGGAAAAAGGAGGTGCATATTTTCTCGATGATTCACCATTTAATGGAGAGTTTCTTGATCACCATGACAATGGTAACAAGTCAGTGGAAGGCAAGTTTTTGAATGGAAAACAAGTGGGTGTATGGACCTATTTTCACGAGGATGGTAGTCGTTTTCGAGCTGGTGAATATGTGAATGGCCATGCCGATGGTCAGTGGATCATTTGGCGGAAGGATGGTTCTAAGTGGTCTGAAAAAAAATATGTGAACGGGCAGTTGAATGGTGTTGAAACACGTTGGCATTCAAATGGTAAAAAACAGTCCGAAACTGAGTGGGATGGTGGTAAGGTTTTATCTAAAAAAGAATGGGACGAATCGGGCAAACTCAAGTCTTAAAAGCTTGGCTGATGAGCATGCGTTTTGATGTTGATCAGCCTGAATTGCAGCGTACTTCTCGAGGAGCTCGACTTGTACAAAATGGTTCAGTGTTGAGTGAGATGCTTTCCAAACCTGGGCCGACCCATAGTGTCTTTGATATTTTGGCTTCAGCGATGATGTTAAGTGAAGGCAATCGAGTAGGTATATTGGGTTTTGCTGGTGGTGGCGTGGTTTCTCCACTACGTGCGATGGGAGGGCGGCAATCACTTTTGGGTGTGGATCTTGATGACACAGGTTTCAAGTTTTTCGAGAAAGTTAGCGGGGATTGGCGAGGTGAAGTTAAATTCGTTCAGTCGGATGCTGTTAAGTGGCTTGCTTCTCAACGTAAAGGCTTTGATGTCCTACTCGAGGATCTTTCAGTTGGCCGAGATGGAGACGTGTTTAAGCCGTCTGTTTCGATCGATTTGTTACCCAGCTTGATTCATTCCAAGCTCAAGTCGAGTGGAATAGCAATTTTCAATTTACTTCCATCTGATAATTGTACATGGACTCAAATGCTTCAAACAGTGGGTAAACCTTTTAAATATGGGCTTATAATCACTTTTAAAAGTTTTTATAATAAAGTTCTTATTTTGAGCTCTAATTCTTTTACTGATACACCCAAAATTTCTCGTGTTATTCGTAAGTTTTTGTATTTAATCCAATCCTCAATCCTGAATGATATTCAGGTCCGAACTCTGCAGATTGCTAGATCTTAATCGAGATTTGAAGGGGTTTAGCTAAAATAACTATAGTTTGTTATTTTTTTCGGTTTATCCATCGTAATATGCTGTGAATCCCGTTTGCGCTTCTTGATAGTTTCTGACATTCTGTTGCCAGTTCCTTTGGACAAATTATATGTGTGTTTTTATGAGGCGAAATTTGATGAACCGAGTTGCCGTTAAGTCGTTTTTGTTGGCGATAATTAGTTATGTTGTTTTGGCGGATGCTCAGGAGAATCAAACATTGATACCAAAGTGGTCACGATTTCAGGGGGAATTAGTAAGTTTTAAGGAATACGATAATCCAGTTCAGGATTTGCAACTTAAAGCTATCTTTACGCCACCTATAGGGGACTCGATTTTAGTTGATGGATTTTGGGACGGTGGTAACGATTGGAAAATCCGATTTATGCCGGATATGGTTGGTAAGTGGACTTTCAAGATCACCTGTTCAGATGAGGATAATTTAGGCCTTCACAATCTTGAAGGGAGCTTTTTATGCACAGCGCCTGTGCGAGATACAACACTAACTAAAAATGGGCCGATTAAGGTGTCCCGGTCACGTACTCATTTTATGCATGACAATGAGAGTCCATTTTTTTGGATGGCTGACACAGCTTGGAATGGCCCACTTAAGTCTAATGAGTTTGATTGGAATGATTATCTTGAGGAAAGGAAACGCCAAGGTTTTACAGCGGTTCAATGGATTTCAACCCCATGGCAAGGATCTCCAAAAGGAGATTTGGAAGGTCAAGTGCCGTTTTCTGGTAAAGATAAAATCAGAATCAATCCTGATTATTTTAAACGTTTAGATAAGCGAGTAGAGGCAATTAATCAGGCTGGTTTACTGAATGTTCCAGTTTTATTTTGGGCTACTGATGGAGGTGTTAGCCCGATCGATTCTTTGCCAGATGGGCAGGCAATTTTGCTAGGTCGCTATATGGTTGCTCGGTGGGGAGCAAATTTTGGGGCATGGATTCTTGGGGCTGATGTTGACTACTCAGGTTCAAGTGGAGAACGATGGGCAAAGATCGGTAGAGCTATATTTGGAGATAGAAGCCATGCCCCTGTGTTTATTCATCCAAAAGCAAAAAGCTGGATTTTTGAGTCTGTTCGGGATGAGAAATGGTTGACAGCAGTAGGATATCAAATCGGGAATGATATTAATGATGCTACCAATAACTGGATTCATAATGGGCCACCAACACGTGATTGGGATAAACTTCCGCGTCGTCCAATAGTAAATTTACAGCCACCATTTGAATGGCAGCCCAGTATTAGCAAGAATATTCCTATTTCATCTAATCATGTTCGTAGGGCGCTGTATTGGAGTCTGCTTAATACTCCAACGGCAGGTGTTAGTTATGGCGTAGCAGGTGTTTGGGGGTGGGATAATGGAGTATCTCCGGACTGGCGAGAGTCATTAACTTATGAAGGAGCAGAACAAATTGCTCATATGACTAGTGCATTTCGGTCCATTGATTTTCACACTCTCCGTCCTGATTCTTCCGTTCTTGCTGATCAGCCTGGTAATGATGCTATTGCCAATTATGTAGCGGCTTCGAGGTCCTTGGATGGAAGCCTTGTGGTTGTTTATACTCCGGTTGAAGCAAGACTAAAGATTAATGTGACCAAATTACCTTCACCATTAATTGCAGCATGGCTCAATCCGCGAACTGGTGAACGAACTGATGTTTTAGCCGTGCTGCGAGGATCTGCCTTGGAATGTCCTGCACCTGGTGATGGTGACTGGTTACTAATCCTTCGGGCAAAGAAGTCCGATTCTGAAGCTTCATTACTTCGTTAGTCAATGCACCCGCTCGCCGAAAAAGTGAGCGATTTTTCCCGGTTGAAAAATCTTTTTCCCGGATCGGACAAAATTGTTGTTGCAGTTTCTGGTGGCCTCGACTCGATGGTGTTGTTGGATTTGCTAATTGCCTCAGAGTTGAACATTAGAGACCGTTTGGTGGTTGCCCATTATAATCATCAATTACGAGGTGAAGAAAGTGATGCTGATGAAGCTTTCGTCAAGCAAGCTGCCCAATCCTACGGACTGCCCTTTGAGTTAAGTTGTGGTGATGCTTCTCAAAAAGCGTTAGAGACGGCCGAAGGTCTAGAGGCGGCATCTCGTGAATTACGTCACAGTTTTTTTGTTTCTTTGGCAAAGCGTTTAGGTAGTGAAACTGTTGCTCTAGCTCACCATTCTGATGATCAGGTAGAGACTTTTTTTATTCGTCTTTTTCGTGGTGCAGGTAGTCGTGGTTTGGCTGGTATGTCAGCCATTTCTGTTTCCCCGTTGGATTCTGGAACTAATCTTGTGCGTCCGTTATTTGATACGCGACGTGCTGAGATTGAGGATTATGCAAAGTCAGTAGGAATCGATTATCGTGAAGACGCCTCTAATCTTGATACTCGATTTTTACGAAACAGTATTCGACATAATTTAGTGCCAAATATATCAAAACACTTTAACCAATCTGTCCATCGCCAAATTATTAAGACAATGCAATTACTCGCTGATGATGCTGATTGTATCGAGTCGTTTGCAGTTGATTGGCTTAGTGAATTGGATGCTCCATTTGAGAATTTGCCAGTGGCGATACAACGGAAAGTTTTGCAACGGCAATTGTTTTCTAAAAATATAGAGCCAACCTTTGATTTGGTAGAATCACTTCGCACTCAAGTTGATCAAGTAATCGAAATTGCTCCAGATAAAAGATTATTTAGAAAGAATACTGGTGAGCTTCAATGGGCGCCGCTTATGAATAAGCGAGAATTCTCAGTTGATTGTTGTAAAGTTGATATTATTAGCCAAGTAGGAAAAGTTGATTTCAGTGGGCTGAAGTTTTGGTTTGAAACGATTCCAGGAGGTTTGGGCAAGTTGGATGAGCTGGGGCAAATAGGTAACAGAGAAGTGTTTGATGCCAAATCAGTTGGTAAACACATAGTCTTGCGACATTGGGTTCCAGGTGATCGTTTTCAGCCGATTGGTCAGACTAGCAACAAGAAGCTTCAGGATTTATTTGTTAATAAAAAAGTTCCATCATCCAAGCGCCATAAACTTGTGATTGCTGAGGCGACTGACGGGTGTTTATTTTGGGTGAGTGGCATGCGGATTGCAGAACCGTTTAAAGTCAAAGATTCGACGACTGAACTACTTCTTTTTCATTGGGAAGAATAGAAGAATCCCAGTCTTTCCAGACGGGTTCATAGCCTAGATTGGCAATAATCTTGGCCACCGTTTGCGGGTTTCTTTCATCAGCTATATCAAATTGGCGAGTTGCGTTAGTGCTGTAGTCATTTTTTGTCGTTGATTCGCTCTTGTTTGTAATCCCTTCTTTAATATGGCCACGTTCGGTGTAGTGCAGATTATTATTGCCAGCTCCGGTATAGCCGCCGGGCTCAGTATGGCTGCCAGCACTCATGTTTGTAATCCCTAATGGTATTAGTTTGTCTCTTAGGCTAGCTGGTTCACGCGTGGAAAGAACAATGCCAACATCAGGCAGGAACAGCCTTAAAGCACATATTGTTTGAACTAGAGCTCGATCATTGAAATCACTCAATGGTTGAAATTCCCCGGCGCATGGTCGAATTCTTGGAAGTGAAATAGTTAGTTGGGATTTCCAACATCTCCGTAGCAAATATTTTGCATGGGCAGCAAGGCAAATTGTTTCGTATCTCCAATCACTTAATCCGAATAGTGCGCCAATTCCTAAGCGTCGGAAACCTGCATCATGGCCTCTTTCTGGTGTTTCTAGTCGCCAGTCGAAATTCTTCTTAGGTCCAGAGGTATGCATATTAGCATAGACTTCTCGATTATAAGTTTCCTGATAGACAACCAATCCTTCGGCTCCAGAATTGACAAGCGGGATGTATTCTTTTTTTTCCATTGGACCGACTTCCAATGAAATCGAAGGTACTTTTGTTCTTAACGCAGTAATGCAGTCGGACATGTAGCTGCTAGATACAAATTTGGGATGTTCGCCGGCTACCAATAAAATATTCCGAAATCCCTGTAAGACCAATGCTTGGGCCTCATTGACAACTTCGTTGACTGATAAGGTTACACGAAGAATAGGGTTATCTCTTGAGAACCCACAGTAGACACAATTATTAATGCATTCATTGCTCAGGTATAATGGAGCAAAGAGACGAATAACTCGTCCGAAACGTTGTTGTGTTATTTTATTCGAACGTTTAGCCAAACATTCCAATTGGTTAGCGGCATTAGGGGATAGTAGATTAGCTAGATCAGTTAGGTTTAGACTGTTTTTGGCTAAAGTTGCAAATACATCCGATTCTGAAGCTTGCTTTGCTTTTTGACAAAGGCTTTCAATAGGTAATCGGTTAAACTGCTCTACAAAACTCACACACACAAATTAGCTAAGAGATTACAATTGGCCAAGCGAAGTTGTTTTTTTGATGAGAAACTAATACGGTTAGGTCCCAGAGGGCTAAGTGAGCAATAATGTTCGGTTTTGGAAGAAAAAAGCCAAATGATGGAGGCGAAGAGCATCGATACTATTTGCTTCCTGGGATGGGTAGGTCAAATCGCCGTCGGCACAAGTTGATCTTCTTATGGAGCATGGCCGCAGGCCTTACAGGATCGGTTTTGATTGGCCTCGCCATATGGCTGATCAACCGCTGATCATCTAATTTTTCAATGCTTTTAATTCTTTTCTGAGTAGATCTGCCATCGGGGCTACAGTTTCACGGCTAAGGTCAAAACGAATATTGCAGCGTTCAAACAATTTGGGCAACGGTCTTGAACCTCCTAGCGCTAGTGCTGCTTTGTAATCATCTAAGGCTTTGGAACGATTATTTTTGCTATTAGCCCAAACTTGCAATGCTCCCAGTTGGGCAATCCCATACTCAACATAATAAAAAGGATGAAGAAAAATGTGCAATTGCTTGTGCCAAAGCTTAGCTTTGGCTGATTCGTAGTTTGTCCAGTCGACGTTGCCTCCGAAGCGGTCTATAAGGTTGCACCATGCTTTATCACGTTCTTCTATGGAGTGGTTTGGGTTTAGATAGAGCCAGTGTTGAAATGCGTCAACAGTTGCGATCCAAGGAAAAACAAAAACAATTCCTTCAAGATGCGATATTCGAGCGCGACGAGCCTCTTCATTGCTGTAAAATTCTTCAATATATTCGCTGCCTAGTAATTCCATAGCCATTGAAGCAACTTCACAAAACTCGATTGGCGCATGCCTGTACGAGTGTAGAGGCTCGTCTTGACTGGCCATTGCATGAAAAGCGTGGCCAGCTTCATGGAGCAAAGTTTCAACATCTCGTTGCATGCCAACAGAGTTCATGAATATAAAAGGCAATCTAGATTCGTCTAGTGAGCACTGATAGCCACCTGGGGCCTTGCCCTTTCGGTTAGCTAGGTCAAGAAGATCAAGGTCTTGCATCGCTTGGAACCAGTCTGCAAGTCTACCATCAACTTGATTGAAAATGGCTTGTGATCGGTTAATTAAATCAGAAACTTTCTCAAATGGCTTAAGAGGAGGGCGCCCCTTAGGATCAGTCGCTGTATCCCATGGCTTGAGTTCATTAATTTTAAGTTCATGCAGTCGTTCGTCGTGTAGTTCTTTAAGTAAAGGCACCATTTCTTCTTCGATTGCATCCTGAAAAGAGATGCAATCATCGGGAGAATAATCAAATCGGCCAAGTTGTTGATGAGCGTAATCACGGTAATTTTTGAAGCCTGCATTTTCACTCATTTGATTTCGTATTTTTGCTAATTCGTTCAACTGTTCGTCTATTTTTTCGGCTTCTTCAAGGCGACGATTCGATACTAATCCCCAGGCTTTCTGACGACGTGTTCTGTCGGTTTCCTCCAGATGTCGTCCCATTTGGATTAGGGTTTGTTCTTTGCCTTCGAATTGAACAGTCAGGCTGCCAATTATTTTTTGATACTGTTGGCCAATTTTTGAGGACCGAGTCTCCAATTCTACATTTTTGCTGCGGAACAGTTCTACTTCAAGTGCAATGTCGCGTAAGAATACCTTGTAACGTTCATGATGTAGTTCGTCGCAATGAGGGTGGTTTGTTAGTTTTTTTGCCAAAAGAAAATTACATTGCTTTTCTTCAGGTTCAATTTTTTCTACAAAGTTTAAATAAGATTTTTCAGCATCCTTATCATCAGTTTGACAAGTCATTGAGATATACCGTTTAGAGCCTTCTTCTGCGATTGCGGCTGATAGTTCTTCCCAATTTAAAATTGCTTGTTCGAGTTGTGTTGAATTAGACGAGTTGTCTATCTGTTGATCAATCTGTTTAAACAGCGGATCCAGTTCTTCCCAGTTTCCAAGATTAATATTAGATGGAACAAACTGACGTGGTGTGTAAATGGATATTTTTTCAAACATTAAACTGTGAAGCAGACTTTGAAGGTAAAAACATAAAAAACCCAGCAAGATTAGCAGTAATAAGATAGGAAATTTTCTATAAAGGATTAAATTATTGAATAGGCATGATCTTTGTGACCTCACTTGTCTCTTATGAATTTACTTCTCTCCACACTGTTTATGCTTTTTTCTTTGTGTTTTTGTTTAGTTGTTGCAGAAGATTCTGATGGTAAACCGTTTGTTGCTTACGATGAGCCGGTGGCTTCTTATTTGAGTCGCATACAAAAAGGAAAACAGAAGTTTGCTTTTGACCCTTCTCTTGATTTTCCCAAATGGCAAAAGGAGGCGCGTGGTTCATTGGTGAAATTGATTGGTCTTGAGCAGATGCGTAACGAGCTAGTTGATTTCAAATCTAATGTTCTAATTCCTCCTGCTGAGTCGGTTGATGGAGCTTATACACGACAACTTTGTGTGATTGAGACTGAGCCTGGAATTCGAGTGCCATTTTATTATCTAGTGCCTATAAGATCAAAAAAAGGGCAATTATTTCCGCTTTTTATTTCTCCTCATGGACACGACAAGTATGGGCTTCATTCATATTCGGGAGCATTTAAAAATGAGCAGCATCGTAATGAGATTTTGGCTCGAGAGGGGAACATTGCTGAACAGGCTGTGCTTCGTGGCTTTGTGTCTATTGCCCCCGCTACACGAGGTTTGGCTAACGAGCTTCTTGTGCCTGATCCTAAAGGGCGCCACGGTAAACGCCCATGTCGTGCTCAGTTAATCCATTGCCTGCTATCTGGGCGTACTCCAATAGGGGAACGGATTTGGGATGTGCAGCGTATTTTGGATTGGGCGTTAAAACAGCCAAAGGTAGATCCTAAGAATGTTGTCATGGCGGGCAATTCCGGTGGAGGTGTTGTGACGGCGTATGTGGCTGCTATAGATCTTCGAGTTACTGTCGCAGTACCAAGCTGTTCATTTACTTCATCAATAAGTTCTGAAGGTTATATTTTTCATTGTGATTGTTGCCTTGTTCCTGGTTTTCGTAATTGGGGTGGCTGGAAGGAGTTAGGAGGGCTCATTGCTCCGCGTAGACTATTACTTGTGCATGGAGTTCGAGATGGGCTTCATCATCGTTCGACTGTTGAAGGATTGAGCGATGAAGTTCAAAATATTTTTAAATTTGCCGGTGTGCCAAATCACATGGAACTTAAGTGGGGCAATAGTGGTCATCGTTTCTACCCACAGTTGATGTGGCCATTTATTGGCCAGTCATTCAACTAAGAAAGCCAAAGCAATTAAGGTTAAGGTAATCTTGTGTTCGCAGGATTGCTTGTGCAGACTGCGTTTGCCGGATTGTCGGTATATTTATGGGATTACCTCAAGTCAAACTTGAACAAGGCATTCATGTGATGCATTTGTTTTATTCTATTGATCGTCAGCTTTGGGATTCGCTTCCAGAAGGCGCTTCTGCTGAAGCCATGTTAAAACTTCAATCGCTTTGTGATGCCAATTCAAATGCTAGCCATCCCAGTATTCGTACTTATGCTAATGTTGGTGGCAAAGCAGATTTGGCATTTTTTGTTTTGGGGGAAGAGCTTGGAACGGTTGCTCAATTGCACCGAGATATTGAGAGTTGCTTTCCGGGCGGTGCATTAGTTCCGATATATACTTATTTAAGTGTAACGGAACTAACCGAGTACATGCCAACAGAGGAGGATTCTAAACGAAGGGTAAAAGGTGAATTTCGCCTTGAGCCGGATACACCGGAATTTGAAGCAAAAATGGAGGAGTTGGCAAAAATGCGAGCTGACTATGAGCATTATAGACTTTATCCCGAGCTGCCTGATTGGGAGATTATGTGTTTCTATCCTATGCTTAAACGTCGAGAAGGTGCTGATAATTGGTATTCTTTAGATTACGATGCTCGAAAAAAACTTATGTCCGGGCACGCTCGTGTGGGGCGCACTTATGCTGATCGTATCAAGCAGCTTATTACTGGTTCAACTGGGCTGGATGATTGGGAGTGGGGTGTGACGTTGATGGCTCATAAGACCGATGCGATAAAGGAAATTGTATATGAAATGCGTTTTGACGAAGTCAGTGCTCGATTCGGAGGTTTTGGCGAGTTTTATATAAATATGCGACTTAATCCTGCTGATTTATGGGAACATTTAAGAATGTAAAATTTGATTTTCGATTGAGTTAAGTTTTTTTTGCTAGGAGGAGGATCATTCAGATTGTAGCTTACGCCTGACTCAAGGTGGATAACAAAGAGGAAATTAATCCTGAAGGCTCTGCTGTAACTGGAGAGGAAGCTGTCCAGAAAGCAGAGCCCGAGATTGTCACTGAAGTTTGTAACGAGGATGCAATTGCTTCCTCTGCCTGTCCTTTACCCAACGTGGAGGAGACGATTGGTCAAGATCAGAGTGTTGTCCAGGAAGTGCCAATAGAGGAACGCCGAGGATTCATTAAGTTTCTCTGCTTTGTTATTGGTGGGCTTGTTAGTTTTATTCCGTTTGCAGCTGGTATTTGGGCTTACCTTAATCCTCTTACGCGTGAGAAAGGTGATGTTGGAGATGGCTTTGTTAAGATTACCACTCTGGACGCTATCCCTGATGATGGAACGCCAGCTAAGTTTTCAGTTATTGCTGATAAAGAGGATGCTTGGAATAAATTTAAAAATATTAGTGTAGGTGCAATCTATCTTCGAAAAGTGGATGGTAAAGTTAAGGCGTTGCATACGGTTTGCCCGCACCTTGGTTGCTTCATTGATTATAGATCAAGCAATAATGATTTCTTCTGTCCGTGTCATAATAGTAATTTTAAGTTGGATGGAAGTATTGCTTCTGGTGTTAGCCCGCGCCCAATGGATCCACTTAAAATTCAAATACGCAATAAGTCTGAAGTCTGGGTAAAATTTCAGAATTTTCAGCCTGGTCATGATCGTCCAATACCATTGTCATGAAAACGCTAATCAATTGGATTGATCATAGAACAGGGATCCGCAGCTTAACTAAAGAGGCTCTTTTTGAGAATATTCCTGGAGGATCTAGGTGGCGCTATGTTTGGGGTAGCACACTGACATTTGCCCTTTTTGTTCAGTTTGTTACTGGGGTCTTTCTTTGGATGGGTTATAGTGCTAGTTCTGGTGACGCTTGGGAGTCGGTCAATTATATTCAAAATGAAATGACCGGTGGTTGGTTGTTGAGAGGGATTCATCATTGGATGGCACAGGCCATGCCAATATTGCTTTTACTACATTTGATGCAGGTGCTGGTGGATGGTGCTTATAAGGCTCCGAGAGAAGTGAATTTTTGGTTTGGGGTTATTCTGCTTAAACTTGTCCTTGCATTATCACTTACCGGTTATCTTTTGCCATGGGATCAGAAAGGTTATTGGGCTACTAAGGTGGCCACTAATCTCGTCAACCTTGTGCCTTTTGTTGGACCTGAACTCCAGAAGCTTGTCGTTGGTGGAACTGAGTATGGGCATCATACTCTAACTCGTTTTTTTGCTCTTCACGCAGGGGTATTACCGGCATTGATAGTATTGCTAGTTATTGGGCATATATATTTATTTCGTCGTCACGGAATTACGCCAGCTGAGCCTAGGAAAAAAAAGGATGCTTACTTCTGGCCGGATCAAGTTTTTAAGGATTCCGTGGCCTGTCTTGCGGTAATGGCCACTGTCATGTTTTTTGTTTTATGGTATCATGGTGCACACTTATCATCGCCGGCAGATCCGTCTGAGCCGTTTTCGGCAGCTAGGCCAGATTGGTATTTTCTCTATCTTTTTCAGTTTCTCAAATTACCAGCGTTTGCAGGAGATAAGGAGGTTTGGGGTGCGATTTATATTCCTAGTATCTTTGTTGGATTAATATGTTTGATGCCTTTTATTGGAAAATGGAAAGTTGGCCATTTATTTAATATTGGAGTTATGTTTGCTTTTTTGGGTGGTGCTGGGGCTTTGACATATTTAGCTAAGCATGAAGATGTGTCTGGTCCAAACAGTGCGACTTATCTTAAGTCCCTTCTTGATAATGAAAGAGATGCACGACGTGCAGTAGAGTTGGCTCGATATGAAGGCATCGAAACTACCGCATTAAATTTACTTAAAACGGATCCAAAAACACAGGGTTCTAAACTTTTTGCACAGCATTGTGCGAGTTGTCATAGGTATGATGGGCATGATGGCTTGGCTCATTCATTGTCGGATGCGAAATCTTTGGCCGATTTAGAAAAGCGTACTTCGTCACTTAAGCGTTTTGTTTCGTCTGATTCGGTTCATCCAGAATGGTTAGCTCGAATTAAAGGTGGTGGTATTACAAATGATTGGCAGACAGTTCAGGATATTTTAAATTCCAAAACTGAGGGTGAATTTGAAGTTATTGCTTCAACTAAGTTAAAGGAAGCCCCTAGTGCCCCGGATTTAAAGGGCTTTGCCTCTCGTGAATGGATCATAGATTTGCTTAACCCGGATATTTACATAAGTAGTAGATTTTTTGGGGGGACAGCTCACAAGGATGGAGATATGTATCGCCGATTCCTCAATCGTAAGGTTGCCAAGTACGATGATGAGGAAAAAGAAATGCTAAAGCTAGTAGCCTGGGCACTTTCTGCTGAGGCTAAACTTCCTTTACAATCTGAAATTGATGCAGCTGATGCGGAGCAAATACAACAAGGGGTCGATCATCTTATTGACGATATTTCTTGTATTAATTGTCACGCTTTTCAAGAACCGGATCCTGATGTTGATGGCCCGGATCTTACTGGTTATGGATCGCGTCAATGGATTATCGATTTTGTGAAAAATCCAGAGCATGAAAAGTTTTATCCTGAGACCAATGATAGAATGCCATCCTTTGGTAAAAAGAATATTCTTACGGAAAAAGATATTGGTCTTATAGCTGACTGGATTCGTGATGACTATTATAAGGCGCCAAGTCCTTCTATTCTTAAATGAAATAATTTGCCAAGGAATCGGTTGTGGACATATTGAAAGCAACGCGACACTTGAAAACTGTTGATAAGGACTTTGCTAAGTTTATTAGAATAATAGGGCCTTGTACATTAAAGGCGGATAAGAGTCGCACGATTTATGCCTCATTAATAAGATCAGTAGTTTACCAACAATTAACTGGTAAAGTTGCTGGCATAATTTTCAGACGATTGTTGGACTTATTTCCAACTAAAGGTTTTCCTACCCCTGAGGGTATACTGTCAATAGATCTTACGACACTTCGGAGTGTCGGGTTATCCAAACAAAAAGCTCATTATATTCGGAATATTGCTCAGGCTAAGATTGATGGGATTGTGCCTGATTCTCGTAAGGCAAATCGTATGACTGATCAGCAATTGGTGGAACAATTAACTTCAATCAAAGGGGTTGGTCGATGGACTGTTGAGATGCTTCTGATCTTTCGGTTGGGTCGACCTGATGTATTGCCTGCTACGGACTTCGGTGTGCAAAAGGGGTTTGCTGTTATTAAGTGCTTGGATGAGCATCCAAAACCAAACCAGCTTATAGCTGCCAGTAAGTGTTGGTCGCCATACCGGACGGTGGCAGCATGGTATCTATGGCGAACTGCCGATGCATTTTAATATAACATTTTAGTTTCGTTTTCTTGAAGTATTTTATGAGTTAGTTAAGAGGTAATTATGTTTAGTTTTTTTGAGTATTTTTTTGGGTTTGCCTGATTGCGGGAATTAGAAGGATTGCAGATAAGATGATCATTCCAGAGCTGATAAAGCTCAGTTTTCCGATGGTTAGGCCAGATGCAAGTACTCCAAATCCGATAATAGGTGCTAAAACCCCTCGGACTCCTGTGAAAAAAGTATGGACTGACATGTAGTCGGCAACACGATTAGCAGGCGCGAGTTTGGTTACCCACATGCCCCAAGCGATGTCACCTCCTGCGTGGGCTATCCCAAAGAATACTTGGCCTATAATCATTCCAGTTAGGCTTTGGCTACTAAAAAATATTAATATGCCAATGGCGAAAAAAAGATTTAGTACTGAGCGTAGTAAAAAGAAATTAATACGGTCAAATAGCCACCCCCAAAGAGGGTTGAGAAGTAGACGGAATACGTTTGGAATGACAAGTGTTAGAATAGAAATAATAAGGGCACTTTTCTCTAATCCGTAAATTGGGTTGGTGAGATATTCAATACGAATGGGAATCATCATCAGGTTGCCAAATCCCATCATCATCCAGCATATGAGTGCATGCTGGAAAAGTTTGTCAGTTTTGGCGTAGCGGAGAGTGCGAAATGGATGGCTGCCTATATCATTATCAAGTGGCCCAGATGGGAAGCGTTTTAGGAAATACCAGGATCCCAAAAATGCTGTGCCAAATACCAAAATTAACCATCGGTAGTGTCCTAGTCCGTCTTGTTCGTCCGCTCCTGTTTTTGTCAGAATATATCCAGCAGCAAAACTAAATAATCCGGCGCTTGCTACTCGAAACCATACAGTACGCGAGAAATAATAGCCCCGTTTATTTTCAGGATAATTATCTCGAAATATTTGGGTTAGCAGGGGGATAATACCAGTAGAACAAGACATTGCTACTATGCTTCCGAAAAGGAAAAGTGGTAATGAATCGATAGTTGAAATAAGGAAAAAGAAAAATGCCCCAAGAATTGACATTCTACTGGCAGCAATTGCAGTTGGTATTTTGAGAGTTTGTACAAGGGTAACGACTACTGGTGTAAGTAATAGACCCATGCTGGCGGAAATTGAAACCAGTGCCTTAGCAATTGCTCCCGTGTCCTCGAATCCCTTAACCACGATTAGAAGAAGAAATGTGGTGCCAGCGGTTTCGAGGATGCCATTACAGATAGCTCGGCGTTGTTCAAGTCTGAAGGTGACTTTAGTCCGTTCGGCAAGATTCATCCGGGAACGGCATTATTCAGGAAAACTTATAATTGGCGATTCATAAAACCGTGCCTCGCTCTATCGAGGTAAACCGGTTACAACCACTGGCGTGTCGGGAGTAATAGCTATCGTTGGTCGGCCTAATGTAGGGAAATCGGCTCTGTTTAATAGGATTGCTCGCAGGCGGGTAGCAATCGTGCATGACCGTCCTGGTGTTACTCGTGATCGTCTTAGTGCGGAAGTCGAGTGGCAGGGGCGGCCTTTTATGTTGGTTGATACCGGTGGAATAGGTCTGCTTAAGGGCGAGCAGGGAGGTGATGATTTTGCTCAAGAGATTGTGACGCAGGTCCAGGTGGCATTAGATGATGTAGATATCATATTGTTCGTTGTAAGTGTTCAGGAGGGTGTTTTGCCAATGGATCTTGAGGTTTCTAGTATGTTACGTGCTGCTGATAAGCCGGTTTTACTTATAATTAACAAAGTTGATACCGCTGCTCATGATCGTGGGGTCGATGAGTTTTCTGAATTGGGTTTTGAGTATATGTTTCCAGTTAGTGCACTGCATGATCGTGGCTTAGATATGCCGCTAGCTCATGCGGTTAAATTATTGCCTGAAATTATAGTTCAAGCGGAGGAATCTGAAAATCAAGGTGAGTATGGATTCACTAAAGAGTCGCCAATGAACATTGCAATTGTTGGTCGCCCTAATGTGGGGAAGTCGTCGATTATAAATGCACTTACTCAATCTCAACGTGTGATAGTAAGTGAGATATCAGGAACAACGCGAGATGCGATTGATGTTCCATTTGAAGTTGAGACAGACGGGGTTCGGCAGCATTATAATTTGATCGACACTGCAGGGATTAGGAAACGTCGCAGAATCAAAGACTCAGTGGAATTCTTCAGTGTCAATCGTTCAGATAAGGCGATAGAGAGATGTGACCTTGCAGTAATTGTTCTTGATGCAGAAGAGGGCGTTACTGAGCAGGACAAAAAGATTTGTGATAAAATTACTGATACAGGTTGTGCTTGTATTATAGTTGTAAACAAATGGGATCTTTATCAGGTAGCGGCTGAAAAAGCACGCAAGGCTGAAGCAAAAAAAACAAAGGAGCAAGGAGGCAGAAAGTTTAGTCGAAAAAAACAGCAAGAAATGATGTTTGAGGAATTTGGGCGTTGGGTGCAGGCCAATTTGTTTTTTCTCGACTATGCTCCCGTTATTTTTACTTCAGCCTTGGATGGTTTTCAGCTTGATCGAATGCTTGAGGCAATTCGTTATGTATCTGGCCAGTTAAATCAAACCTTACCCACGAGTTTGCTTAATCGAGCACTGCAAGAGGCCATAGAGCGTAGTCCTGCACCTAGCTCAAAAGGTCACCGATTCAAGCTGTACTACGCAACTCAGGTTGGGACTAAGCCTCCAACGTTCTTGCTATTTGTAAATCGAAAGGAGCTTTTGAGTGATAACTATACCCGTTATCTCATCGGCATAATACGTAAATCATTTGGGTTTGAGGGGTGTAATATCCGTATTGTTGCAAAGCCACGACCTAAAAGTATTGAGTCTATTCGTCGCACATCTCCAAAAAAGAAAACCGGTAAGAAGGCTTCTCGCCGTGAGCAGTTTCGGTTAAAGGATGATCAAAGAAAGAAAAAGACGGCCAAGCGAAAAGTTGATAGGCCTAAGAATCGAAGGTCGTAAAAAAGCATTCATAATAAATAGTGCAATGCTGATTTACTAGTAACTTGCTTGATTACAGAATCTAAATCTTGCCATTTCATTGGTAAGAAGGAAGCATTACTTAATTGATTTCGAGTTTATGGAGACCTTGATTTCCCCTGATTTAATGAAGAGTTTGGAACAGTTGCAGCTTCTTGCACGTCGCCGTTCTAAGAGCACTACTAAGGGGGAGCGTCGTAGTGGGGCTCGCGGGCATTCAGTGGAATTTGCGGATTATCGTAATTATGTGCCAGGAGATGATTTAAGAAGGATTGATTGGAATTTATTTGGGCGTCTTGGACATCTTTTTCTAAAACTTTATGAAGAGGAGCGTGAGCTGCCGGTAACAATTTATCTTGATGTGAGTGAATCTATGTCGTTTGGAAGCGTGACAAAATTTGATTTTGCTCGTCAATTAGCTGCTGCGGTGGGGTATGTCGCTTTGTGTGGTTTTGACCGTGTTACAGTGGAGCCGTTTCCTTTGGTTGATAGTCAAAAAAGTTTAGCTAGTGAACTGCGTGCAATGCGTGGTCGTCATTCATCGATTCGTTTCTTTGATAATTTAAATCAACTAAAAGTTGGGGGGGTAGCAGATCTTAATAAAGTCTTAAGGTTGGGGTCGATAAAGCATCGTGCACAGGGAGTAGTGGTTATTTTAAGCGATTTTTTGAATCAAGCAGGTTATGAGACTGGCCTTAAATCATTTGCTAATCGTGGTTCGGAGGTGCACATCGTACAAATTCTTGCTGAGGAAGAGTTGGAGCCTTCAACTTATGGTGATTTAAAACTAATCGATTCTGAAACTGGGGCCGAACAAGAGGTTACTTTTGGCAAATATAGATTAAAGAATTATCAGAAAACGGTTCAAAATTACTGTCGTCGTCTACAGGATTTTTGTCAGTCTAGAGGCATGCACTATCAGTTGGCGCAGTCCAACATGCCTATAGATGATTTATTGCTGAAATCAATGCGGACTGGAGGTATGTGGAGGTGAATTTTCTTTCTCCAGAAGCATTTGCATTTGCATTGACGTTGCCAATTGTTGTTATTTTTTATCTCCTCAAGCGTCGTCGGGTGGCGCGATTGGTTTCGAGTACCATTATTTGGCAGCGTTTTTTAAATGAAACACAGGCTAATTCTCCATTCCAAAAATTACGGCGTAATTGGTTGTTGATTATTCAACTTTTTCTTTTGGCTTTAGTTGTGTTTGCGTTAATTCGTCCTTACTTTTCTGGAAAGTCTGATAGTGGACGCTTTGTTGTAGTTATTCTAGATGTTTCTGCCTCAATGCAGGCAACTGATGTTTCATTAAACCGGTTTTATCAGGCTAAGAATGAGGTTAGTAAAATGATAGATGGAATGCATGATAGTGATGAGATGGTGCTTATACTATCAGGAGGGGTTACTGAAGTTCGACAATCACCGACTAGTGTTAAGTCGGTTCTACGTAAAGCGCTTGATCAAGCAAGAGTCACTGATTCGCCGACACGGTTACTAGATGCAATTAAGCTTGCTCAAAACCTAAGTCGTAATCGACCTAAAGTTGAAGTGCATTTATTCAGTGATGGTATTTCTTCAGATTTAAATGAATTCGAATTACAGGATTTAAATCTGGTATACCATCGCTTAGGTGAAGATGGAGATAATCTTGGTATTGTGTCGCTAGAGGTTCGTCCACATCCAGAGCAGTCGGGTCATCAATCGATCTTTGCAACAATAGGTAATTTTTCGACAAACACGATATCGAGTGATGTAGCTTTGTTCTTTAATGATCAGATGGTAGGGAATCGTCGCGTAACTGTTACTCCAACCAATACGGCTTCATTGGTCTTCACTTCGAATCAGAGTCTCAATGGGGTATTTAAAATGCGACTAGAAGAGGATGATGCTTTTCATGTGGACAATGTTGGTTTCGCTATGGGGATTGCACGGAGTAATATGGAGGTATTATTGGTTACTGAAGGCAATGTATTTCTCGAAAAAGCGATTCGGAGTATTCCTGAAGTCAATTTGACTGTGAAATCTAACCTGACGAATCTCGATCAAAAGGTTGATATAGTAGTTCTAGATGATGTTAATCCTAGTGTTTGGCCTAATGCTAATTTGATGGCAATTAATACTCAGTCGACTAATTGGTTTCGGCCAAGCGGCATCATAGAGGCACCCCCAATTGTTGATTGGAAGAGTACGCACAATATATTGAGGTATGTAAATTTTGATAATGTACAAGTTGCTCGATCTCTTAATATTAAATTGCCGACATGGATGATTCCTGTAGTGGAGGCACCATCTGTCCCGCTAGTGGCTGTTGGTGAAAATGAAGGGAACCGTTGTGTCTGGATGGGTTTTAATCCGCTTGATAGTACTTGGCCACTTCGTGTGTCATTTCCCATTTTTGTTTCTAATGCTATAGATTGGCTAAACCCAAATGTTGTTACCAATCTACGTGTTGGTGAATCCTTGAGTGTTCGTATGGCAGAGAAAAAGGCAGTAGTTTCGGTTACCTTGCCTGATGGTAAAACAGTAGAAACAGCTACTACTGAAAATGGTGAATTGATTTTCTCAAATACATTTCAACAGGGTGTCTATCGTGCGAAGTTTGAAGACAATGAAATTTTGTTTTGTGTTAATTTGTTTGATGCAACTGAGAGTGCTATCCAAGCCCGAAAGATATTGAAAATGGGCGAATATGGTCGAGTGGAAGCTACAGTGCAGCTTGATGCAAATAAGGAGTTATGGCGTTGGTTTGCTATATTTTGCTTATTTCTTCTTATGTTTGAATGGTGGTTCTACCATCGACGTACAGCATGATTGTTATGAAAAATTTCTTTTATATTGGGCTGTTCGTAATGTTGCTTGCTGGATGTGGTTCTAGTGATGAATTGCTCACGATATATACCTCTCAGGATCAGGTTTATGCAGAGCCAATACTTCGGGAATTTGAGAAACAATCAGGCGTCAAGGTAAGGGCGGTTTATGATAGTGAAGCTGTTAAGACAGTTGGTTTGGTTAATCGATTAATTGCAGAAAAGAATAATCCGCAATGTGACTTATTTTGGAATAATGAGGAATTGCGGACGCACCAATTGATCACTCGTGGTGTGCTGGATATGGGGTTAGGGGTAGAAACATTTGGTGAACGAACACGTCAGTGGGTTTGGAATACAAATCATCTTTCACGTGCAGATATCCCCGATAATTTGTCCACGTTAACCAATGTGCAGTGGCGTGGAAAAGTAGTGATAGCCTTACCGCTTTTTGGATCAACCTCTACGCATTTTCAAATACTACGACAGCAGTGGGGTGAAAGGCTCTGGCACCAATGGTGCAAAGCATTAATTGCAAACGATATAATGACCGTAGATGGTAACTCTATTGTGGTGCAGTTAGTCGGCAGAGGTGAGGCGATACTTGGTTTGACTGATTCAGATGATGTTCGTTCGGGGCTAAAAAACCAATTACCTATAGAAGGAAAAAAAATTGTTAATGACGGGTTTGTTATTCGAAATTCAATTGGATATGTTACCGGGTCACCCAATTCAAATTTGGCAAGGCGTTTATCAAATTACCTTCAATCACAGTCTGTAAGGCGTGCATTAATTAATGCAGGAGCACTGGATCCATTTTCTACTGTAGCTGCACAAGATATTGATTGGCCTAGTGTAGTTGTGGAAAACGAAATAACTGTTAATGATCTTAAATCCATTTTTCTTGATTAAATGAGTTGGGGATTACTGATCGACAGTTTTGCTTTAGCATTATTGGTAGCGATATTTTCGGTGGTGGTTGGTTGGTGCGTTGCCCTATTTCTTGTTGGTTTAAGTGGCTGGAAGCGAGTTGTATTTCTTTTGGGTGTAGTTATTTCCTTTTCAATGCCTCCATTTTTGATAGTGAACACTTGGTTGGGTTTGTTTGGTAAGGTTGGTTTGTTAAAACCTTGGTTTCCTTTTGATATTTATTCCTTCTATGGAGCAATTTGGGTATTGATGATGATTCTATGGCCAATACCTTGTCTTATGTCATTTGGCGCATTAAAGAGGTTAACTCCTGAGCTTTTGGATACGGAACCAGGACTTAGTGGATACGGTTTGGTGAAGTATATTTTATTTCCACTTTCTAATTCAGCGTTATTACAGTCAGGTGTAATTGTTTTCGTCTTGGCGTTTAATAATATTGCAGTGCCCGCAATTTTGCAGGTTAAGGTTTTTCCTGCTCAATTTTGGGTGCAGTTTAGTTCTACTTATAATTTTCAAATGGCCTGGCAATATGGTTGGGTTTTGGTATCGGTCCCCGTATTTGTTTTATTGGTTTTGAGGGGGCGTGAAGTTGTTTGGCCTTGGAAAAGTCAAGGGTTGGATCCAGATTTATTCTCGGAACGGCTTAATCAATCAATTCGCTGGTTCTCTTCTGCTTTTTCTTGGTCCATTATTGCTATTTCACTTTTTTTACCTCTAGGTCACCTTTTGTTAGATGCTCGAACATGGATGGGGTTTCCGGATGCTGTCCAAGCAGGGTCACGTTCGATTTTCAATTCGTTTTTGTTTGCCATATTGGCTGCAACGTTTGTGTCTATTTTAGGCGCTTTAACAAGCCGTTATAAAATGTTTCGGTTGTCATGGTTATTCTTTTTTTTACCTGGTGTGTTACTTGGAATAGTTTGGATTTTTATATTTAATCGACCTCTATTTGATTGGTTTTATGGCGGTATTTTTATGGTTGTTACAGCACTTGGCCTTAGATATTTTGCGATTGGATGGGAAGCAATGCGCGCAATTAATAGCTCTATTGACACCGATTTGAAAAGTGCAGCTGATCTCTTCGGTTTGCCTTGGTGGCAACGTTGGCAACATCTATTTCAGCCTCAAGCCAGTTGGGCGATAGTCATGGTTTGGTATGTGATTTATTTGCTTTCGCTTTGGGATACAGAGACAGTTGTGCTGATCGTTCCTCCAGGAGGGGAAACACTAGCTTTACGCATATTTAATCTACTTCACTATGGGCACCATGCTCAGGTTAATGCGCTTTGCCTCATCCTGTTGGCACTTGCCATGTTACCTATAATTTTAGGTTTTTTTGCAAAAAAAATAATAAAAAAACGGTTCGCACAAGGCGAACCGTAACAAATTTCCACCAATTATTTTTTTGCTACACAATAGAGATATTCCTTTCCACGAAGGAAAAGTTGGTTATTTACGATAGCAGGCGAACAATCGAACTTCTCATCAAGTTTGTTTGTGGCTAGTACTTCGAATTTGGAGCTATCCTTGAGAACTGCTATCGAACCGTTGCGTCCAACAATGTACACTTTGCCGCTAGCGCTTACTGGAGAGGCGTATACTCCGCTAATGCCGTTAAGTCGTTCGCCTTCAATCAATGATTTGCCTGTTTTGGTATCGCGGACTGAAAGGATTCCGTTATTACCTGAAAGATACCAAATACGATTGTTACTTAATAGAGGGGAGGGCACATATGGAGTGCCGCGATCTGCGGTCCAAGCAACTGACTTAGTGTTTGTAAGATCTCCACTGCCTCCTAGTTTTATAGCAGCGATATGGGCTCCTCGAAAACCACTCATGGCATAGGCAGTTTGCTTATCAACCACGATCGACGGGACGGTGTTGCCTGTCTGACCGCTACATTGCCATAGGAGTTTTCCGTCATTGAGCTGATAACTCCTTACTGCTTTTGTTCCATTAACCAAGACCTGAGTAATACCGTTATGCGTAGTTACAACCGGTGTGCACCAACCAGTGGCTTCGTCTCGGTTCTGTTTCCACTTTATTTTTCCGGTCTTTTTATCAATGGCATAAATATATGAATCATCTTCCTGATCCCAAAGTAGAATTACGGTGTCTCCATGTAGGGCAGGAGAACTTCCTTCACCAAAGCTGTTCCTAGTTCGCATATCACCGAAATCTTTTTTCCATTGGAGTTTGCCCTTCATGTCGAAGCAGTAGATGCCGCGTGAACCAAAGCTTACAATGATGTTTTCTCCATCTGTTACGGGTGATGCCGATGCATAACCGTGATCACGGTGATGCCCTTCATGAGGAACTGCTTTAGTTGCTATAGTGCGCCATTTTTCTTCTCCAGTTTCTCTATCGTAAGATATCAGAGTAAAACTATATTCTTCAGTGGGTTTGCGTCCCCCTCCAAAGCCTCCACGACTAAATCCTGATCCAGATCGTCCGCTGCGACGGCTGCGTTCACTATTTCTGTCGCCATCTCGATTACGACTGAATTGACTTCTAAATTCATCGCGCATTGCTTGTCGTTCGTCATCGTTCAACTCACCATCTCCATTCTTGTCGAATCTTTTCATTATATCATCGCGGTTAAATGAGCTTCCGCCAAAGCCTCCTCGATTTTCTAGGTTACTTCGCTCACGTCCCTCGGGACGTTGTCCTCGTTGCGAGCTGCCACTACTCCGTTCCCTGTCTCGATTGCCGCGTTCCCTATTGCGTTCAGGTCTTTCAGGGCGCTGTCCTCGTTCAGTAGAGGTTCTTTCTCCTGTTTCTGCTGTGTTTTTCCCGGTTTTTTCTGCAGTCAGAATAAATACTTCGTCTTCCCATATTACTGGAGTTGAACTTCCAGAACCCGGTATCTTGATTTTCCATTGAATATTTTTGTTTTCAGAAAACTCAACTGGAGGGTTGCCGCTTGGAGCTGCTCCATTGGCTGTTGGTCCACGCCAATTAGGCCAATTTTCGCCGAAAAGTGTTGAGGCCACGCAAAGCAGTGAAAGGCTAAACAATAGTTTTTTATGATAATTCATTTTCATACCAGTATATATTAGTATTAGACACCAAATTTGCACTAAAGGTTTCAAATAATTTCATACGGTGATTTTAAAAAGTATATAAGACGGTTAGAATGAGAACTCATGACGGTTGAGCAGAATTTAGCCAATGGAGAGGTTCGTTACATAGATCGCCATACTGGTGAACTCAAGACCGAGGATATCTATGGGGAAAGGGTGCTTCGTTGGGTTTATGGTAATCCGTTAGGTCGTATCGCTCAGTGGTTGTTAATTCGTCGTTGGATTGTATCTGCATGGTATGGGAGTAAGATGGACGAGGTTAAAAGTAGTCTTCGTATTGTGCCTTTTATCAATAAGTATGGATTAGATGAATCTGAATTTGCTGATCCTGTGGGCGAATATTTGTCCTTTAACGAATTTTTTTATCGCAAACTTAAACTAAAATCTCGTCCTATAGATACCGAGGATAATTCGTTGGTTTTTCCTGCTGACGGTAGGCATATGGCGTTTGCCAATATTTCAAGTGAGAATAATTTTATTGTTAAGGGCCAGATATTTAATTTGAAGCAATTCCTAGGTGATGACGAATTAGCTGAGCGTTACAAAGATGGTTCTATGTTACTTTCTCGACTATGTCCTGTTGACTATCATAGGTTTCATTTTCCTTGTTCTGGAAAAGTTGGAATTCCACGACTTATTAATGGTTGGCTATATTCTGTAAATCCTATCGCACTTGTAACTCGCCCGACGATTTTTTGGGAGAATAAACGAATAGTTACTTCGGTAGAATCAGTTGAACTCGGACAGGTTCAATTTGTTGAAGTGGGTGCTACGATGGTTGGCAGTGTTAGACAAACTTATATTCCAGGGGAACATGTAGCCAAAGGAGACGAAAAAGGATATTTTGCTTTCGGTGGATCCAGTGTAGTGGTTCTATTTGAAAAAGGCAGGATGCGGTTTGATCCTGACCTGTTAGAGAATACCACTAATGGTTATGAGACCTATGCTCGTTTTGGCGAGCGAATGGGGCAAATATTACGCTAAATATATCGAACGATGTTCGGGAGATTACTTATACTTTTTATTCTTATTCCGCTTGTTGAATTGTATTTACTGGTTGCTGTAGGTGGGCGAATTGGTTTGCCTCCTACTATACTTTTGGTCGTTATAACTGGCGCTTGGGGAGCTTACTTGGCGAAAAGTCAGGGGCTATCCATTCTGGCCAAGATTCAATCTGAGACTGCAGCAGGGCGGGTGCCGACAGCACAATTGGTGGATGGTCTATTAGTTTTGATTGGTGGTGTAGTGTTGCTTACGCCAGGGCTGCTTACTGACCTAGTTGGTTTCTCGCTGATGATTCCAAGTTTCCGTGCGATTCTCAGAGATAGAGTAAAAGCTAAATTCGCTGCGCAAATTGGTGGATTTAAAATGCATTCGAGAGATGGTATGGGAGCTCAACCTAGCGAGGAGAAAATAAAGAAGAATGATGATATCATTGATGTCTAAGCATCTTAACTGTGTTAAATGATATCATCTTCATGATTGGCTATACTATGTAGCTATGGTATTTCGCATGCCGTGTTAAATTTTAATTTATGAGAGAGTTAGTAATTGGCATTGATAGTGGTACACAGTCGACCAAGGCATTGGTGGTTGATGCGAAAAATGGTAGAGTGCTTGGTGAAGGCACTAAATCTTACGGCTTGATTGATGGCTTGCATGCAGGGGCCAAGGAACAGGATCCGGCTGATTGGATTAATGCTGCTGAATCAAGTATACGTATTGCACTTAAAAAGGCTAAAGCCATAGCAGGAGAGGTTTACGCCATAGGTGTTAGCGGGCAACAACATGGTTTTGTTCCTGTAGACAAAAAAGGCAAGGTGATTCGCCCTGCAAAACTTTGGTGTGATACATCAACTTCCGATGAGTGTGATGAGATCATGAAAAAAATCGGAGGGCTTAAAGGCTCAATCAAGGAGCTTGGTAATGCCGTTCTTCCTGGGTTTACTGCTGGTAAGATTCTATGGCTCAAAAAACATGAGCCGAAAAACTTTAAAAGATTAGCGACTGTGCTGCTTCCGCACGATTACCTAAACTTCTGGTTAACTGGCAATTCTGTTATGGAGTATGGAGATGCGAGCGGGACTGCTCTTCTAAATGTCCGTACAAGAAAGTGGTCTAAGAAAACACTTAAAGTTATAGATGCTGACTTGGAGTCTAAATTGCCGAAGTTGATTTCAAGCGATCAGTTGGCTGGTACATTACAAGCTTCGACTGCTAAACGGCTAGGCTTAAATACCAGTGTAATTGTTAGTGCTGGAGGAGGGGATAATATGATGGGTGCGATAGGTACTGGAAATACACGTCCAGGAGTAGTGACTGCTAGCTTTGGCACTAGTGGCACAATATATGCCTGTGCCAGTAATCCGGTTGTTGATCCAAAAGGGGAAATTGCGGCTTTTTGTGATTCGACTAATCGTTGGCTTCCTTTGCTTTGTACTATGAATGTAACTGTTGCCACCGAATTAATTCGGAAGGATTTCAAATGGACGCATTCTCAATATGAGGCTGCTGCGCGTAAGGCTCCTGCCGGATCGGATGGATTATTACTGCTTCCTTATTTAGAGGGTGAACGTACACCTAATGTTCCGGATGGAACGGGTGTCTATTTTGGAGTTCGAGCGGGTACTTTTACTGAAAAACATTTTGCGCGGGCAACGATGGAAGGTGTTACACTGGGGATGAATTATGGCTTACGTCGTTTGAGAAAACTGGGTGTTAAGCCGGCGCAAATTAGGGCGACTGGTGGTGGAACAAAATCTAAGTTGTGGCGCCAGATCATGGCTGACGTGTTTAATGCTCAAGTCGTAACTCTGAAGGTGAGCGAGGGTGCTGCTTATGGTGCCGCCCTGCAGGCTTTGTGGGGCCTAAGAAGGCAACAGGATCCAACAGTAAGTATTGAGGAAATAACTGACCGATATGTAAAATTGAATAACCGTGAAACCACAGAACCAGACCCTAATAATGTGTCCGTGTATAAAGAGGTTCAAATGCTTCAAGATGGGCTCTCAAAATCGCTTCGAAAACAATTTAATAAGCACAGAAATTTTTTAGCCAAGTAATGTGAATGAATCTTGCCTTAGTCTTTCCAGTTGAAAACATGAAGGCGATTTAAGCTCCTCACCATGATCGTTCTGTTTTGAATTCCAATATGCCCCCATGACTCATCGTCGACTAAACGACGTTCGGATAAAATGTTTAATTTTTCTGGATCAGCCTTAATCAAATAAAGAATTCCTTTTTGATCTAAAGCTAGGATTTTATCACCATTGCTGACTAAGCTCATGTATTTTCCAAAGCTTTTGGAACTGACCCAATTTTCCTTTCCCGTTTTAAGATCAAAACATGCGAAGCGATTGCTTCTGAGATGTAAGTAGACATTTCCGTTATACTGGACAGGGCTGCACATATATCCTTGAGATTTGTTATTCCACTTAACGCTAGCAGACCATTTATTTTTATCTTTGCCTAATTTTATAAAGGAGGAACCTCCGCCGTATGTGCTAGTGTAAATTCCATCATCAAAGGCTAATGGTGTCAGGATATTCATATTTCGAAATGCTTTTACAGGAATTTTCCATAAAACATTGCCATCAACCTTATTAATTCCATTTAGATCGGCTCGTGTTTGAACAAGTAGCTGATCTTGTCCGTTGATTTTTGCAAAGGATGGTGAAGCAAAAGCACTGCCATACATTCCTCCTTTATCATTCAGTGCTCTCCAAATAACAGTTCCAGTTTTTTGGTCTATTTTATTAAGGCTTGCGCCTGCTTGTACGTAGACGTGTTTGTCGTCGGTCATTGGAGAACTTGCAAAACCAAAGTCAGGCAATGCTGTGCCATACTTTTTTGGAAAATCAATTTCCCAAACCATTTCTCCTGTTTTGGCATCTAGACAAAGAAAATGATCTCGCATGCCACCAACAAATACCTTCCCATTTGCAACTGCTGGGGTTGAACGAATCCAGCTTCCATTTCGGGCAGCGAAAAAAGGAACTTTCATTTCACCCGACCATGTTTGTTTCCATTTTAATTTTCCGTCCTTAATCGAGTAAGCTAATACAGACTCTTTGCCTTTAGTGGATTCTGTTGTAAAAATTAATTCGCCATCTGTAATTGGTCCTGAGTAGCTGGCTCCCAGTTTTTTTGTTGACCAAGACTCAGATAATTTATTTTTGTCAATACTCTCAGGCCACGGTTTGCTCTTATGGCTGCCATCTCTAAGATCTCCTCGCCATTGATTCCATTCTGCAGCTTTTGCAGAGTAAATTTCAAGTGCTGGTTGACTCAGAAATAGCCCTAAGATGATACACTGCAGTAATATCTTGAGTGAAAGGAATCCATGAAGATAATGGGCGAGTGGTGTCTTAAACATCAATGAGCTTAATTGCTTTGAATTGTTTTTTATCATTATGAGCAAGTATTTAATAATTTTATGGGCGGGGATCCTAATTCCAACTATTGGGTATTCCAACGAAATTAATAAGCCTAATATACTATTCGCATTTGCAGATGATTGGGGCAAATACGCTAGTGCTTATGCAGGGGTAGAAACTAAGCCGAGTCCTAACATGGTAGTTAAAACACCGATTTTTGATGAGATTGCTCGGAAAGGGGTCTTGTTCAAGCATGCTTTTGTTACTGCCCCATCATGTACTCCATGTCGAAGTTCCTTGTTGTCGGGTCAATATTTTTTCCGAACGGGCTTAGGGGCTATTTTGCAGGGAGCCAAATGGGATCCTAATATTCCAGTTTATCCATTGCTACTTCGGGATGCGGGATATCACATTGGTAAAACATATAAGGTATGGACTCCAGGTTCCCCTAAAGATGCTCCATATGGTGTGGGCAAGTATGCTTATGAAAAAAGTGGTCGAATGTTTAATGGCTTCTCACAGGTAACAACAAAGCGTGTTGCTGAGGGAATGACAGTCCAGGCAGCCAAACAGGTTCTTTATGATGAGGTGATGGGAAATTTTAATTCATTCCTTGATGATCGAGATAAGGGAAAGCCTTTCTGCTATTGGTTTGGACCAACGCTTGTTCATCGTAAATGGACTAAAGGTTCAGGTAAGGCGCTTTGGGGAATTAATCCTGATGATCTTCGCGGGAAACTGCCTAAGTTTTTGCCAGATGTGCATGAGGTGCGGCAGGATTTTGCTGATTACCTTGGTGAAGTTCAGGCATTTGATACCGCGTTAGGGATGATACTTAAGCGGCTCGAGAATCTGGGTGAATTAGATAATACTGTAGTTGTCATAAGTGGGGATCATGGTGCTCCTGGGTTTCCTGGTGGTAAATGTAATTTATACGATTTTGGAGTACATGTACCGCTTGCTATTTGGTGGCCTGGTAAGCCTGGGGGACGTGTGGTGAATGATTTTGTGAATCTTATGGATCTTGCACCCACATTTCTTGATATTGGTGGAGTTAAACGTCCCAAAGTAATGACTGGTCGTAGCTTGGTCCCAATTTTGAAATCTACAAAACAAGGATTAGTAGATAAGAAGAGAACCTGGGTAATTACAGGGCGCGAGCGCCATGTGGCAAAGGCACGTGAAGGTTTTTTGCCTTATCCTCAACGTTCACTTCGTACTGAGGAATATTTATACATTATTAATTTTAAGCCAGATCGATGGCCAATGGGTAACCCTTACAACCTAACGAACGATAAGTCACCAGAATACAAAACATTGGAGAACAATACCTTCATTACTTATGGTGATCTTGATGCTAGCCCCACCAAGGCTTGGATTATCGAACGGCGAAACGATGAAAAATGGAAGTGGTATTATGAATATGCATTTGCCAAGCGCCCACGAGAAGAGCTTTATTTTTTGGCAAATGATCCTGATCAGATCAACAATCTGGCCAATGAAAAAAAATATGTTCCAATCAAGCGAAAACTGAATCGCCAGTTGATGAGTCGATTGAAAAAGGCGCGTGACCCTCGCGTTCTTGGGGATGGCTCCACCTTCGATAAGCCTCCCTACGTGGTAGATTTGAAGTAGAATTGGAAATTTGTATTTTTTTCACAACGTTACGAATCTTTTGATTCATGATGATTAATTTTATTTTCCGAAGATTATTCTAATAATAATTGACAATTTTGTAACATTTTTGCGGATTTTCCGTTTACTTAATCTATCTATTAGCATGAACCGTTTTCCTTTTCTTTTCTTTCTATTGTTTTGCGTTTTACTTTGGCCAAGTTACCCAAATGCAGCCAAACGACCCAATGTATTGTTCATATTTACGGATGATCAGCGTCCTGATGGATTTGGTGCAGTGGGAAATCCAGATGTTAAGACGCCGAACATGGATAAGTTTTTTCAAAACGGTTTTGTTTTTCGGCAAGCATACATTCAGGGATCCATGACTAATGCAACTTGTCTCCCTAGTCGTGCGATGATTATGAGTGGGAAATCTCTTTTTCGCGCACCGCTTCGTCTGGATTCTGGCACACTCCTTCCGCAAGCCCTTCAGAATGGTGGTTATCATACCTTTGCTACTGGTAAATGGCACAATGGAGAGTTGTCGTTCGAGAGGTCTTTTGATGAGGCTGAGGCTGTGTTCTTTGGTGGGGCTGCACGTTCTCACATAGGTGTTCCTGTGCATCGTATGATAGCTGGACTAATGGTGCCTTACGATTCCGGTGAATCCTTTTCCACTGAGCTGTTTGCAGATGCAGCAATTGAATTCATTGAGAGTCGAGAGAAGTCCGATGAGCCCTTCTTTTGCTATATTCCATTCACGGCACCGCATTCCCCTGTTACACCTCCAGGGAAATGGGCTACCATGTATGATCCTGAAAAAATTACATTACCGCCTAATCATGCTGCGCTTCGTCCTGACTTGGTTGACGAACGTCCTGGGATTGGTCGTTCTGGCGGTTTTGGCCGCGGTCGTTCTCGGGACCGTGGTGGAGATGACTCGCCAATCGATAGAGCAAAAAAACAATTTGCTTTATATTATGGCCTAATTTCCCATCTCGACCATCACATAGGGCGTGTGGTTCAGTCCCTCGAGAGGACCGGCCAAATTGATGACACAATCATTTTGTTTGCTACAGATCACGGTATGGCGATGAATAGCCATGGCCAGAGTGGTAAACATAATGCTTTTGAACATACCTCTCGTGTGCAAATGGTCTTCAGTGGATCCAATATTTCGAAAGGAGAATCCAATGCATTAGTTTATCTTTATGACATATATCCCACATTATGTGGCCTAACTGGCTTATCTGTTCCTGAGGGGGTTGAAGGAAAAAGTTTATCTGGAATTATAAAAGGGCAACAAGATAATGTGAGGGAATATCTTTTTACTGCGTATATGGATGATCAACGTGCCATTCGTGATGACCGTTGGAAACTTTTTTATAGGCCTAAGTCGGACCGAGTTGCGTTTTACGATTTGAAAAATGATCCCCACGAACTGAACGATCTAGCACAATCCGCAAAATATTCTAAAGAAATAGACCAATTAAAACAGGCCTTGTCTAAGGCCCGCTTGGAATATGGAGATACAGCTGAGGCGACAACTAGGTTGATGCAGAGTCGTGGTGGTCGTTCTGGTGGTCGTTCTGGTGGTCGTCCTGGTGGTCGTCCTGGTGGTCGTCCTGGTGGTCGTCCTGGTGAAATAATAGACATAGATGCTTCGGCTTTAGCCAAGCGTGTAGCGGAAAAGTATATAAATCATACTAAGTCGAAGCTTGAGTTGTCTAAGCAAGATTTTGAATCTAATTGGATTAGTTTATTTTCCGCTTGGAAGGGGGATGAATCAGCTGCCGGACGCCGACAATTGATTGACGGTTTTGCAGAGCTGCTCGAAAGGGAAGTGATCGATCGTACTAGTCCGCAATCTGCTCGCCAACGAGGTGCCGCCAATGCATTAGGTGGTCCTTCGTCTGATTATATGGTCGTTGCTAGGGCATTCAGTTACGCAGTCGACAGTGATGGTGACCGGGAAATTACGGCTTCTGAGATGCAGACTGCTGTTAAAAAATGGTCGGTCAGCGGCGACAAGAATGATGATGGTAAACTTGATGTTTCTGAAATTACGACTGTAGTCGAGGGGTTCTTTAAATCGCTTCCAGCATCTGGTGCTCGTCGTCGTCCTGGTCGTTGATTGTTTCTCAGTTTTCGGTTTTAAGCTTCATGGGATTAGCCTATAAAAGCGGTGTGTTCAATATGGCGCGAATTATCCTGTTCATTTTCTTCGTGGGTTTTTTTTGCGTAGTAAATCTCAGGGCTGTAGATTGGCCAAATTTCCTTGGCCCTAACAAAAATGGTATTTCCACTGAAACCGGTTTAATTGGTAGTTGGTCAACTGGAGGGCCTAAAGTGGAATGGAAAAAGCAGATTGGTACTGGTTATAGTGCGCCGTCCATTCGTGATAAGCGCATCGTATTGTTTCATCGCATTGGAAATGAGGAAATTGTCGATGCTTTAGATGTGAAGATGGCTAAGCGGATCTGGAGATATAGTTATCCTTCTCGATACCGGGATCCATTTGGATACAATAATGGTCCACGTTGCTCGCCTTTATTGACGGAAAAATACTGTTTTACTTATGGAGCAGAGGGGATATTAACATGTCTTAATGTTAAAAATGGAGAACTCGTTTGGCAGCGGAAAATAGCTGAGGAATTTAAAATTCCAGAGGCTTTTTTTGGGGTAGGGGCTTCACCTGTTCTAGAAGGGAATTTGTTAATAGTAATGGTTGGTGGTCAGCCAAATGCTACAATGGTTGCTTTTAATATGAATACGGGCAAAACCGTTTGGGAAAGTGTTGGTCAGTCAACTTGGGAGGGGGTTGCGGCAATAGGTTGGCCAGGAGAACCTCGTGTGCGTTGGAATGGTTTTGAGAAATTAGCTAGTTACTCCACGCCTAAGTTAGCTACTGTTCATGGCAGACGTCTGTTGTTTAGCTTAACTAGGCAAGGATTGGTGGCGATGAATCCAAAGGATGGATCTGTTCAATTTAGTCGATGGTTTCGTTCACGTGTCAATGAGTCGGTTAACGCCGCTAATCCAGTTGTCTCTGGAAATCAGGTTTTTTGTTCAGGAGCTTACTATGGTATAGGCTCTTTTTTAATAGATGTTGGAGTGGATTGTAAATCTTTTACCGAAGTTTGGAGTACCCATGAACGACGCAAGAAAGATCGTAAACTTGAACCGGTTCTTGAGATTCATTGGACAACCCCGATTTTGCATGACGGTTATTTATACGCTTTTAGTGGTCGGGATGAGCCAGATGCCCAGTTTCGTTGTGTGGAGTTGAAAACTGGAAAGATTAAATGGAATCGAGAAGAACGTTGGCGTGCTTATAGTACGAAACAGCCGAAAGTATATGGTCGAGGTTCTGCGTTAATGGCTGATGAAAAACTTTTTGTTTTAGGTGAGGGCGGCTTGCTTGGCTTGTTTGAAGTCAATCCGGAAAAACCAGTTGAATTGGCACGCTATCAGATTCCAGAAATTCGTTATCCATGTTGGGCGGCACCCATTCTTTCTGATAAGCGGCTTTATATTCGTAGCGAGGACTACCTTATTTGTTTTGATATTGCGAAATAGTCATAAGAACAGGAAATGCCCATTTGTAGGTTTTACGCTTATAGAGTTGTTGGTAGTGATAGCTATTATTGCGATTTTAGCCGGACTTTTATTACCTGCATTATCTAAGGCAAAAGGCAACGCTACAGGTATCTATTGTCTTAACAATCAGCGCCAATTACTAACAGCATGGAAGTTGTATGTTAGTGATTTTGATGATCGTCTTCCTCCTAATGCGAAGCACGTACTTGACCCTAGAGGTTGGCTTAATGGATTTCTGGATTTTCGTCCCAACAATCGTGACAACACCAATGTTCTTTATTTGATTGGTTCAAAAAAACAGATGGGTGATTTATATCCAAAGTTGGGTCCTTATTCTCAGTCCTCCGGTATTTATAAGTGCCCTTCGGACAAGTATACCTGTAAAATTAAGAACCGCGAACTACCTAGGGTGCGAAGCGTCTCTATGAATGGGTTCATTGAAGGCGGACTCTATGATCCTTCAATGAATATGAATAACTCAAGTATTCATGGGCGTGGTTGGCGTAAGTATGACACGCTTTCTCATATTGTTGATCCGTCACCTTCTAACCTTTGGATTTTTGCAGATGAACATCCGGATAGTATTAATAATGGAGGGTTTGTTTTATATCCTTTGCCTGCCAGTACATGGCGCAATCTTCCTGCTAACTACCATAATGGAGGATGTGGGTACGCCTTTGCTGATGGCCATGCTGTAACTAAAAAGTGGTCAGATCCTACGCCAAAAGATGAACCAGTTATGAAACGCATGCGACTTGATTATTCCAATGCTGGTTCTATCGGCGGTAAAGCTCAGGATTATAGGTGGGTTATCGATCATTCAACCGCCCCTCTGTCACGGTAATCAAATTTCAGGTTAAGGGTCGCTAAGAAATAATCTCTTTAATTACATTTCCAGCGACATCTGTTAGACGAAAGTCACGGCCGTTGTAGCGGTAAGTCAACTGTTCGTGATCCATCCCTAGTAAATGTAAAATCGTGGCGTGTAGATCGTTCACAGTCACCTTGTTTATAACGGCTTTATGGCCAATCTCATCAGTTTCACCGTAGCTCACGCCGCCTTTTATTCCGCCACCAGCAAACCAAGTAGTGAAAGCATGGGGATTGTGATCTCGTCCTGGTTTACTGGCTTTTTGAGCAACTGGAAGTCGCCCAAATTCGCCACCCCAGATGATCAGCGTTTCTTCAAGTAAACCACGTTGTGCTAAATCGGTTAAAAGCGCAGCCACAGGCTTGTCGGTTTCTCCAGCGAACTGAGAATGATTTCCTTTAATATCGTTATGGCCATCCCAGCTTCGCTGGTTTTCCATTCCGCCACTGTAAATTTGTACATACCTTACGCCGCGTTCGACCATCCTGCGTGCGGTAATGCACTGTGCAGCTATATGTTTACAGCGGTCGTCATCGAGTCCGTATAAGCGTTGGATATGTTTCGGTTCTTGTTGAACATTAAGCGCATCTGGAGCGGCGCTCTGCATGCGATATGCCAATTCAAAACTCTCGATTCGAGCCTCTAGATCTTCTTCGTAAGGTCGTGTTTCTAGATGCTTATGATTGAGTTGCTTCAATAAATCCAATTGTCGTCTTTGTTGAGACTCACTCATTTCCTTTGGGCGATAAAGATTATCTATCGGATCGCCAGAGGGGCGAAAGTGAGTGCCTTGATATACGCTAGGAAGAAATCCAGCACCCCAGTTGGCTGCGTGACCTTTGGGAAGACCACGTCCTTTAGGGTCACTCATTACAACAAAAGCTGGTAGACTATCACTGCTACTTCCCAAACCGTAGGTTACCCAAGAGCCTACGCAAGGATAGCCCATTCTCGGTAAGCCGCAGTTCATCATGAATAAGGCTGGTGAATGGTTGTTACTTTCCGTGTGCCCGGAGTGAACGAATGCCATTCGATCTACATGCTTAGATATGTTTGGAAAAATCGATGAAACATATTTACCAGATTGACCATGCGGCTTGAACTTAAACGGACTTTTCATCAATCCACCTACGGAGTTAGCGAAAAATCCTGTAAATCGATCAAATCCTTCAAGTGTTTGACCATCTCGTTTTTCTAAAGTGGGCTTGTAATCCCAAGTGTCAACTTGGCTATGACCTCCATTGGCAAAAATCCAAATCACTGATTTAGCCTTTGGCGCAAAATGAGGTTGCCTAGGTGATAGGGTGCTTTGCCCAGTAAATCCTTCTTTTTGCAACAAACTCCACATGCCAAGTGAACCTATCCCCATACCACAGCGCTGGAGCATTGATCTACGGTTTATTCTGAAGAATTCTTCTGGATTTATTCCATCTTGCATGTGATTAAACGAATAGTGAAATCTGTTGATATATTTATATCATCTTGAAAAGAAGCCATTCCAATTAAATAAAAAGTAAGTTGAGATTGTTAACTTTGAATTCATCAGGATCAAAATCAAATCAAAATTATTACAGTAACGATTAGCCGGGTAGATGTTTCAAAATGAACAATACGTATATTGTGGCTAAAATGATATGAAGTATTGCAAAAGGGAGAGCTTTCTTTACGAAACCTATGAAAGATATTTTGAGGTCGTGTTTGTGCATGATAGTTACTGCAACCAGTGTTGAAGCGGAGCCGATTGGGGTTAAATTTCCGCCAAGATTAGCCCCAAAGATTACCGACCACCACATACTTGAATCTCCTGGGATACTCATTGATTTGAGGATGTTTGACAGTACAGCAGCCAGAGGAATATTGTCAGTTACGCTGCTGGCAAATGCAGAAGAAACCAATAGTAATCCTCCTCCCAAATTAGCGCCCATTTCAATAATGGGGGCAATGCCCTTACCGATTAGTTCTAATACTTTCGCTTGTTCCATTGCATATATTGCGACAAAAAGGTAGACGAAGAAGAATAATAAATCCCAGTCAATGCCACTATAAAACTTCCCTACACTTGATTTAAATTTACAAAGCATTATTACAGCAAACATCATTGCTACAAAGCCCATGCCTAGTTTTCCAATTGGCCATCCCTGAAATGAGGCGGAAGCAATGAAGCAAATGAATAGTAACAGCATTCCGGCTCCAAACCAAAAAAAACCCATGCTTTCAATGCCGTCTCTTTCGTCAAAGCTTGATACTTGTTTCATTGCAATGTCGCGTTCTTCATCTGTCTTGAGTGATTCAATTTTGAACACTCTGGAACCCATCCAAATTGTGGCAGCAGTTGCAAAGATGACATAAGGAGCTGCTTTAATTAAAAATGTGACAAATCCTATATTTGCAGTGGTTCCTACAATGATGTTTGGCACTGATGAGATCAAAGTCAGTAATCCGCCAATATTCGTTAGTAGCCCTTCAATTAGCAGGAACCCCAATAGCTTGTTGCGCTGTTGTAGTTTTCCAAGTGATACGGCACTTAGTGACCCTACGATTATCATTGCGGTGACGTTATTGAGTACTGCACTGAATACCACAGTCATTATACCGTAAAACCATAACAATTTACGTGGGTCTCCTTTTGACATTTTTGTAAACTTAATTGCTATGAAAGTGAAAAGTCCTGACTTGCTAGTGACGTCTACAAATAGACTAGATCCAAGGATGATAGTGATAACTCCCCATTCAATTCCTGGGATAAATACCGGTAAGTTCATCTTATGCCCGTTAGGCAGGTGTACTTCACCGAATGGCATAATGCCTGTAAATGCTCCCAATAGAAGGGCGACAACTGCTGTCACTCCAACAATAACTGATTTTTTTGCATGAATCTTTTCTTCCAAGGCAAGGCACAAGACCATGATGGCTAGAAGTGCAGTAAAAAGATAAGTGACCCATGGGGCGACTTCACTAATTCCGTGATCTGAAGCGGCTAATAAAATTAAATTCATATCTACTCCCTTTAAAGCATTAACAAAGGTGTCGACCTTAATTCAACGGCAAGTGGATAAGCCACGCCGTGCATTGCCAATTGCTCGTCGTCTTTGGTGTACATCACCAACAAATCAATTTCATTTTCATCTACCAAATTTCTATAATCAGACATTCGAGATCCGAGTCTAACCCTATGTTCGACTTTTATTGTCGGGAAAGTTTTGTTTAGGCCTGCCCTGCAAGATTCTACGTAGTCATTTGGCTCCTTAAGAAGTTGGGTCTGGATTTGTTTGCTTGCAGTTTCTGTATCCAGATCTGGAATTTTTGAAACAGCACCTATATAGCGATCAAAAACAGCTTTATCTTCTACGTGAGCAAGGAAAAGTGTTCCTCTTTCTTGCGTTAAATGAGCAGAGTAACTAACCAAGCTATGATCCCCGGCCAAATGATCTGTAACCGCCATTACTCGATCAGTTTTATTAAGCGAATGGTTAGATAGATTCTTGCGGTCTGGGTTTGGCAATATAAGTACCGGGGTAGTAGTGGCCTGTGTAAGTACATCAATGTGAGTGCCTAGGCCGTAAGGCCAATCATCGGAGTCACTATGAAGATGTCTATATGTAACAATCAAGTCAGGCCGATAATGTTCTACAGCATTCAATGTATCCTGCATCCTAGATGATTCCGATTTGCCAAATATTTTCCATTCTACTTCAGAATTTAGTTCGAGTACCGAAAGGAAGCCCTTAACTAAATATAGATAATCATCCTGTAACGCTTCCGGTAAATCCAGAATGATCAAAACTTGTTTGATCTTGATGGATTGGGATACAAATGTCTCCTTGGCTGCTGAATTAAATACGCTCTCAAATTGATCCAATGAGCTCATAAAGAAAAAAGTATAAAAAAATCTTTTTTTTCTCAAGCTGCAACGCTTTTGATTGGCAATATTAGCTAATGGCTATATCTGCCAACGTGTGAGTTTCTCTGCTAACTGAATTTCGATTTCAGCTGGAGTTATGAGTTTTGGGAAATCGGATTTCAATTGTTCAAGTGTTGGAATTTCGCCCCAAGCAGTGACCGTAAAAAATTCAGCCATTGGTAGGTTCTCTAGTCCTAGTTCAGCGTTTCTTTTGGAATATCGACGTTTCAATGTCGATTTCCATTCTTCAATTGATTTTGGCACTTCAATATCGTGACGACCAACCCAAGGCAGCCATTCAGTGACTTGTGATTGGTGACACCAGCTAATCTCTGCTACCAAATCGAATGCTTCGCTGACATCTATTACTAGGTCGAATGCATTTTCGCCAAACATATATCCGTCGTAAGCGTTGAGGATGACCGGTACTTTACACTGTTTTGGATGGGAGTCTTGAGAGGGATATTCCGGAGTAAAGGCATGAGGAACGTTTATCATGTAAGCCACCCGTCGAATTGCCTCGGCCACGGCTACATGATCCACGTGTATTCCGGCCAAAGGATCGTTTGGTAAAGGTGGGCAGAATAAGTAGTCGGGCTCAAAGTCACGGATTGTTTTCCATAGTGAAGCCAGCAGAGGAACGTCTACTTGTAGACATGCTTCACGCGGAGCTTCACCGTTTGGAAGTTTGAGCTGTTCAAAATCATATTCACCAATCGAAGAAGACTTTAACTGTTCTTCAAGTCTTATTCGCCCTGTTTCATCGCGAGATAATTGGTGGTGTCCAGCTTTTCCGTCTGTGCAGACAATTACTTTTGCATGAAAATCGTTGTCAAGATTACGGCGCCAGACTTCAAATGTTCCAGCCGTACAAAACTCGTAATCGTCAAAATGGGCGTGAATAAATAGAACCTTCATTACAGTAAAAAAGGAGAGCCAACAATTTGGCTCTCCTTTTAAATTCAAAACACCTTCTCTTTAATTTTTCGGAGGTTTAGGTGCCGCTGCTTTCTTTTCCTTGGCTTCTTTTGAGTTGCCAACAGCTCCGCCAATACCGGCTCCAACCAGTCCGCCAACCAGGGCCCCTTTATCACGTTCACCGGATTGATTGCCAATAATAGCACCTACACCAGCGCCAACCAATGCACCTACACCAGCACCCACTGCGGTTTTTTTACCGGGTTCTGTAGCACAGCCGCTAAAGAGTAGTGCACCTGCGGATGCAGCCAAAAAAGTTTGTTTTATTTTTTTCATAACGATCCTAAAGCGAGTTGATTTTCTGTTGTAATATAACTTTGCACAAGCCGAATTTACACCGAATCGGTATTTCTATTTTGTTTTTCTGCTAGTTTATTTAGAACCGCTAAACGCTGACTCATCTCTGAAGTAAAATCCTCTAAATGTTGGTTAAGTTTGGTGAATTCCTCTTTGAGATTAATTTTTTCTGGATCCTCTCTTTTAATTCGATTTTCTAATTCCTGTTCTTTTTTAGCATCTTCCATACCGGTTAACATAACTCCGACGAATAAGTTCACTACTATCATTGCGCCAATAATTACAAAACTAACAAAGAAGATTGCTGCTCCAAACGGGGAGGCTTTTGACACTACCTGATCCTGAGTAATACCTAGACCGACTAACATTTCATATGACGCTGCATCATAACCGTAGTTTGCGCTGCCATACATATTTATGTACATAATGTCAGTCCAGTCTTCTAATGTTACAACCCGAAAAAGTGACAACATTGAGGTTTGTAAATTTCTAAAGTGTACTGGATCATTTTCTGAATAAAGGAAAGTTGCCATGCAGCCATAAATATAAAAATGCAATGTTGCTAAAAGGAAGACATAGCCGATCGAAGGTATGCTCTTAAGTACAGCGTTTACTAGAACTTGTAGCCGAGGAAGAGCCGATACGAGTTTTAAAACCCGCATTACCCGTGCCAGTCGTAGAACTGCTACAAAATCGTTTGACTCAATCGGTAGTAGGCAAACTGCAACAATGGTAAAATCAAATACATTCCAAGAGTCTTTGAAATAATTTTGTGGTTTTTTACCTTGAGCTATTATTTTGACAATTACTTCAAAAATAAAAATTCCAAGGATTAGAGAATCGAGTGTGTTTAGCACTACGCGGTTTTCTGATTCAAAATCCTTATATGTTTGCATTCCCACAACGACAGCTGCCATGCCAATAACTAAAAGTATGAAGTTACTAAATCCCTTGGCTTCCGAAATTTTTTTACATAGTCCAACCATAATATCTAAATCCTCTGCAGATTCATTATTATAATATAATTAAAATACAATATTTAAATTAAAGATGGTGAAACGACTTGCATGCCATTGGTAAAATAGGATCATTGGCGTTCATGATTTCCTTATTAAGAATTACTGGAGTCGTTTCTCTAATCTTATTTTTCCAAGAAGTTAATGTTAATTATCTTTGTGCCCATGAAGATGAAGAGAATCTTGAGAAAAAAGCTAAATTAAATAATGGGAAACTTAGTCGTGTTCTTGTTTTTTCAAAAACTGCTTGGTACCGACATCCGGCTATTCCTGAACTAAACAATTTTATTGTTCGGTTGTGTTCTAAATACGGTATTCAAGCTGATGTAACCGAGTCTCCAGAGGATTTTTCTCGTTTAAATAATTATCAGGCAGTTATTTTTAATAGCACAACAGATATTGGCAAATCACTGGATGATAAGCAAAGAAAGCAACTTAAGGACTGGTATCACTCCGGAGGAGGTATCATGGGACTTCATGCAGCAGCTGTTCATCATAATACCTGGCCATGGTGGGCCAAACTGGTAGGTTGTGGTTTTAATAGCGACTCGGATTTTGTTAAAGCCAAGTTATTAGTTGATCCTGAAAACAAGAATCATCCCATAGTGAAAGGTTTTGGGCCGGAATTTTATTATACGGCAGATTGGACCAATCATGATAAGTCGGTAACAGGTTTGCCTGGAGTGAAAGTTTTACTTCGAATCGATGAGTCAACTTATGAGCCTGTACGGGACGCGTTTAAAAACCGTGGAGGTAAACCTATGGGGAAGGATCACCCTGTTTGTTGGATTAGAGAATTTGAAGGCAGTCGCTTTTTTTATACTGAGTTGGGGCATGAAGTTAAGTCCCTCGATACGAAGTTTGGTCATCAGCATCTAATTGAAGGGCTACGCTGGATTGTTAGGAGTGGAAATTGATCAGTCATTTTATTAGATGTTTTCTTATCTATACTCGTTAATTGCAATTTTTGTATTGGTTCAATCGGTAGATGCTCAATCTGTCGATGGACGTAATCAGAAGACCGGTAATAAGCCGCAGCCGGAAGATCCTAGCTTAGCCAAGTTTGCATTATTTGAAAAAAATGCTCCCCGGCCCAAGATTACTTCACCAGTCAATACGAAATTACCACTGCAGCTTCGTCGAAGAATGAGCATAGCTTATGTTGGTAATACACTGCTTGATCGTTCACAAGATTTTGGCTATCTGGAAACGCTGCTGCATCAAGCTCATCCAAATTATGACTTAAGAGTTCGAAATTTTGCTTGGTCAGCCGATGCTGTTGATCTACAGCCAAGACCGGCAAATTTTGCTGATACAGATCAGCATTTGGTATTTGCTGAGGCTGACGTTATTCTTGTTGCTTTCGGTTTTAATGAATCCTTCAAGGGTGAGGGCGGGTTAAATAAATTTCGTACAGATCTTGATAAGTATTTGAGGGCAACCAAAACTAAGGCTTTTAATGGGAAATCTGGTCCAATTATTATTCTGCTTTCACCGATTGCTAACGAGAGCATTAAGGGAGTGAATGCTGCCGTAAACAATTCAAACCTTAAGCTTTATAGTGATGCAATGCGGGATATTGCGGGCATGCATCAAGTTGGTTTTGTTGATTTATTTTCTGAAACAGAAAAAGCGATGAAGTTCACGAGGCACGATCTAACAATCAATGGTTGTCATTTGAATGATGACGGATACAGGTTATTTGCTGGCATAGTATTTAATCAGGTTTTCGGTTACAAACCACCGGTTGTTAATGAAGAACTTCGTGCTGCAGTTCTAGAGAAAAATAAGCAGTTCTTTCGTCGGTATCGTCCGGTAAACACATTCTATTATACAGGTGATCGTAATCGAAGTTATGGCTATCTTGATTTCCTGCCAGCAATGCGAAATTTTGATATTATGACTGCTAATCGAGATAAGAGGATTTGGGATATTGCTGCAGGTAAACAAGTTCGAATAACGATTGATGATTCCAACGTGCCGTCTCTTCCGAAGACAACACAAAGCCGAGGAGCTAACCGTTTGCTTTCTCCTAGAGACGAACTAAAGGAATTTGAAATTGACCCTCGATTCGATGTGAATCTTTTTGCCTCTGAAAACGAATTTCCCGATCTGGCTTGCCCAATTCAGATGCGTTGGGACAATCGTGGTCGACTTTGGGTAAGTTGCTCGACGACTTATCCACACATTTATCCAGGTAATGAGCCTGACGATAAGATTATAATTCTTGAAGATACAAATGGGGATGGAAAGGCTGATAGCTCAAGTATTTTTGCAGATGATTTGCATATTCCTTTGTCATTTGAATTTGGAAATGGTGGTGTTTATGTATCAGAGGAACCTCACTTGACTTTTCTCAAGGATACGGATGGTGATGGTAGAGCTGATATTCGAAAGAAGCTCTTAACCGGCTTTGGCTGTGAGGATTCTCATCATGCATTACACGATTTTGCATGGACACCGGATGGCGATTTAATTTTTCGTGAAGGAGTATTTCATCATAGTCAAATTGAGACTCCGTATGGGCCAGTGCGCCAACAGAACAGTGGTTGGTTTAGGTTTGACCCAGACAGTCATAGACTAACTGCCTTTGGGACTCATCAGAGTACCAATCCGTGGGGTGTGACCTTTGACGATTGGGGGCAACATATGGCCAGTTATCCGGTCTATGCACAGGCATTTCATGCATTGGATCCGGTTTACCCAAAACAACATCCACGTCCAGTTGGTTTGCGAGCCTATTCCGGTACTTGTGGTCAAGAATTCGTAGATTTTCCGAATTGGCCTGTAGAGATGCAAGGTGGGTTTGTTAAAGTTCGTTATAAACCTAGTAACAGAATTGAATTTCACAAATGGAATGAGTCTGATTATGGCTTTGTCGAGGAGTATGTTGGGAATATTGTGTTTTCTAAAAACCTCAGTTTCATTCCGGTTGACTTACGTTATGGGCCAGATGGGGCAATGTATGTTTGTGACTGGTATAATCCGATAAAAGGTCATGCCCAATATTCTTTGCGTGATAATCGACGAGATCGTGTAAGTGGTCGAATCTTTCGAATTATGCCAAAGGGTTCTAAGTTGCAGGAGATGCCTCAGATTGCTGATGCTAAGATTCCACAACTACTTGAAGTGCTTAAACGACGTGAATACCGCTATCGATATTGGGCCAAGCGAGAGCTTCGAGGGCGCAATTCGGATGAGGTAAAGACTGCGCTCGATACATGGGTGGATAGTCTCGATCCTAATGATTCACGATATAGACACCACCAGATTGAAGCTGTCTGGATGTACAGGGGAATTAATGCTGTTAATCTGATGTTGTTAACTGAATTATTGGAATGCGATGATCATCACGCTCGTGCAGCAGCAGCCCATCAATTTCGTTACTGGTATCCTCACTTTGATGATTCTAGAAAAATCCTAAAAAAACTAGCTAATGATGTAAGTAGTCTCGTTCGTATGGAAACTGCTATAGCTACAAGTTATATTGGGACTTCTTGGTCGCTCGAGGCGCTCATTCAAATTCTAAACCAACCAAATATTGGTCATCTTAGCTATGCTATTCGTACGGCACTTGGTTCTCACACTCTTGAACCGCTATGGAAGGGTAGAAATGATATACTAGTTAAGTATCCAGAGATTGGTAAATTTATTACAGCTTTCAATCTTCGGCAGAAAATGTCTCCTAAGAGGCGATACACTGCCAGTGATGCTGAGTTTGACTCCCGTAAGGACCTCAAGATAGTGAAAATTTCTGCTGTTAAGGAGCGAATGTTATTTGATGTCACTAGGTTTGAAGTGAAAGCCCGGCAGCCGATAAGAATTGACTTTATCAACCCGGATGCCACTGCGCATAACCTTGTAATCGTAGCTCCTGGAGCAGAAGAAGAAATAGGTCAGGCTGCAAACGAAATGGCCAAGGATCCAAAGGCGGTGCAGAAAGGTCAATTTGTGCCAAAATCTAAGAAAGTGATCCAAGCGACTAGAATGGTTGCTCCTTTATCAGCCGAGTCGCTGCGATTTATTGCACCGAAAAACCCTGGTGAATATCCTTATTTGTGCACATTTCCAGGTCACTGGGTTATTATGAAAGGTGTTATGGTTGTAAAGTAAACACTAGCTAATAAGGATAAGTCAGTTGGGTATTATTGGTTTTTAAAGGGTTAGACTTGTATGGCAATCGCTAATTTATTTTTCGAAATCTGAATTTTTTGGTGATTTACGTTTCTCGTGAAACTCCTTAGCTAATGCACAATCTTCAGATAAAAGTTCATCAATTTTGGAAAGTATTGAGCTGTTGTTTTGTTTTGGGTAGTTATTGATGTTTGAGAGGTATTCGGGAAGCCGGTAGAAAAATTCACCAATCGATTCAACATCTGCTTTACGTCCGTTTTTGCCGTAGTTTAGTTTAGCTAGAAGATGCGCATTTAATTCTTGTTCAAACTGGCCTCCCATTGGTAAGGCCAACATAGGTTTGGACAGATATAGGGCTTCGGTCATTAATGTAAAGCCAGCTGTGGAAATGACGGCTTTGGATGATGCTAGATCAGTTAAAAAGCCATCAAGACTGAATGGTCTAAAGTTGAGATTTTTGTCATTACCCTCTCTTCCAGCACCATAGACGAGGAAATATTCCTGTGTAAATTCCTTAAGCAGATTCATGAAGGATTCAAATTCCTGAGTAAAATATACAAGAATATGACCTTCATTGCTTGGTCGGGCATCAAGAACGGATTTGCGTAAGATTGGCGGAAAAAGAAAAGTGCGGTCGTTTTTTACATCGCCATAATAAAAGGTTGTAACTAGGGAAATATCTGGCTTAGGCACGAAAGCACGGATAACGGTTTCAGTAATAAGGGCATCCTTTTTAAGATGAGATGGACAGGGGTATTCCATGTATCGCATACGATGTTGGTTATCAATGCTTACTAAAGGCAGGTCATAGTGTGAAGCCATATAAGCGGTGAGTGGTTCAAAGTCACATAAAACAATGTCTGGATTGAAGTCTTTGAATACTGCTTCTTTAAAATCTCGAAACTTGGCGATCCCACCGGTCAATGATTTCAGATTCTTTATGGCTGTTTGGAGTTTGCTAACTCGATTTTGAATAGCGACAATGTGTAGTCCTGGAACATTAAACATGTCGAAATCATTTTTTAGGTTTTCATATCCTCGATCGTAGCTTACGCCTAGTATTTCGTGCCCCTCGTTCTTCAGGTGTGTCATTATTTCTCTTGCGCGAGATGAATGACCAGAACCACTACCTGAAATGCCATAAACAATTTTTGCCATAATAATTAACTATGTTCTTTAATTTTTTGCTTAGTTTGGACTTATATTTTTACGTCAGTTTCCTCGATTCATTTTCCATAGCAATGCGCATCCGATTCCTTGAAATAGAAAATTAGGCAGCCACATCCATAGATGAGGAACAAGGGAAGGGTGGTTTTCGAGAGACTGGGCTAGAATAATAAGCCCATAATATATTGCTACCAGTACCAAGGCCATGGCTATGCCAATGTTGGTTTCTCGACGTTGAGCGCGTATAGCCAATGGAATGCCTATAATAGTAAATCCAATACATGCGAACGAGAATGCGAATTTTTGATGTAATTGCACCTTGGCAGCAGTCGCATCTGTGTCATCTTGCTTTGCTTCATTGATGCGTTCTCTTAAGGCTGTAAAGCCTAGTTCCTTGAGTTTTGTTGATCGCTTGGTTTTGTTTTTTTGTTTTTTACCAAGTGCCATAGGGCCATACTTTGAGTAAACAAAAGTGCGTTCCTTTCCTTCATTAAACTCAAATCCATCTACAGAACGAAGCGTAAGTAGAATCTGCTGCGTATCTGATTTAACTTCCAGTGTTGCTTCATCTGCATTCATTCGCATTTTAAGCTTTTGATTCTTGTCGTACTGATAAATGGTGACATCATTCAGTGTGTTGCTTTTGATGCTATCCACATAAACACGGTAGTCTGGTGGAAAATCGGTGTAGCTCTTTTCTTGTACTAAAGCTGATGCGGTTGATAGGCCATACTCGAAAATCATGGTCTTATATGCCGACCGACATTGCGGGCCGATCTGAAGATTAATCCAGCCACAAAGTAGTGACATAAGTGTGCCAATTAACAATACGGGTGTTGTAAGTGAAAGTAGACTTATTCCTCCAGCTCGTGCAGCAGTTAATTCTTGATCAGAGCTAAATCTTCCAAAAACGAGTAGAGTAGCCGTGAGCATCCCCATTGGCAGAGAGTAAACTAGTACAAATGGAATCAGTAAGGCTATTGCTTTAAATAGAAAGCCAGGAGAGATCTGGCCGGAGGCCATTAGTGCTGCAATTTCCTTTAATAGGTTGCCTAGCAGTAACACAAATGTAAATACCACCACAGTCATTAGCATTGTGGCTAATGTTTCTTTAGCAAGATAGAAGTGCAGGGTTTTCATTTCAGCTTAACTGACGGCCATGGCCTATTGTTGAAGTTGTATGGCCATGTGCGCAAGTTTTATGCTTATAAGTTAGTTGGATAATGTCTATCCATGCATCCGGTCCTGAATTTGGTTTCAAGGCGACTGTTTCTCAAGGAAGCATCTGTAACTGCCGCAATTACAGCCGTTGCTCCTCTTCCTCAACCGGTGGTAGTAAGTAATGAATGGATAGAAATATTCGATCGTAAGATGCTTGAAGGTTGCACAAAAATCCAGAGGTATTGGTAAATGGAATACGCTCAAAGTGAAGTGTGTAGGTAAATATCCTCATATTATAACATGGCTTAACGGCCAGAAAATATGTGAATTTGAAGGTGCGTCATTTAAACATCCGACTTATGACAGTGAAAAAGTGTGGAATGCACTAGTTCGAAATGGTTCAATTGCTGTTCAGGTGTACGGTGGAGGTGGATGGCCAAAGGGAACAAAAGTGTGTTGGAAAATATTTTTGTCCGCGAATTTAGAGGGAAAGATAAATTTTTGATTTATTGCCCATAATAATCAATTGGATAATTATTTGTTATTGAGTGCTACTGTGTTTTTTTGAAACGTGAATCTATGAAAGATAAAGAATCTGATTCTAGCTATTCATCTGTTCCTCCGGATGATTTAGAGGAGTTGGTTAGTGGGGATGATGCGGTAATTGGGCAAGCACTAAAGTGGTCAGCGTTTGCATTTGTATCATTATTAGTTGCTGGTTTTGTTATTTACAAATTCTTGAATCCAGGAGAGGAAAAGATTAAGCCAGTTAATACTTTAGTTGAGGCTCCTGAACAACGTGTGGTTTCTGCAGAGGAATATGTTCCTAAAGTAAAATTTACCGATATTACTACTGAGGCTGGCATTCAATTTAAGCATAATAATGGAGCTACTGGAGATAAATTATTACCAGAGTCGATGGGAAGTGGTGTCGCGTTTTTTGATTTTGATATGGATGGTGACCAAGATTTACTTTTTACCAATGGAACTTGGTGGCCTTGGGATATCAAGAAAGAACCCGGGCTGAAACCAACTACGGCGGTGCTTTATCGTAACGATGGAAATGGAGTCTTTGAAGATGTGACCGCTGACTCGGGTTTAAATGTGGCGTTCTATGGAATGGGTGTTGCGATTGGTGATTACGACAACGATGGTTTGCCTGATGTCTATTGTACTGCAGTTGGTAGCAATCGTCTTTTTAGAAATCTTGGTGAAGGGAAATTTATTGATACGACGAAGCAGGCAGGGGTAGCAGGGGGTGAAGATGAGTGGGGCACAAGTGCTGCTTTTGCCGATATTGATAATGATGGTGATTTGGACTTGTTTGTTTGCAATTATGTTCGCTGGTCGCGACAGATTGATTTTGAAGTGAACTACACTTTAGTTGGGGTTGGCCGTGCTTATGGGCCACCAACGAATTTTCAAGGGACTTTTCCTTCTTTGTTCCGAAATGATGGCGACGGGAAGTTTACTGATATCTCTGAATCTGCTGGTATTCAGATTCGTTCTAGTGCCACGAAAGTACCAATGGCTAAGTCACTTGGAATATCACCTGTTGATTTGGACGAAGATGGATGGATAGATTTTGTGGTTGCCAATGATACTGTGCATAATTTTGTATTTAAAAACAAAAAGGATGGAACGTTTACTGAAATGGGAGGAATAAGCGGTATAGGATTTGATAATAACGGTAAAGTTCGAGGTGCAATGGGTATAGATACAGCCCGTTTTCGTAATGATGATGCTCTAGGTATAGGTATAGGTAATTTTGCCAATGAGATGATAGCCCTCTATGTTTCAGCTCCAAATAATCAATTACTGTTCACTGATAATGCAATTACCGAAGGAGTTGGCCCGGACAGTCGTTTGTTACTTAAGTTCGGTTTGTTCTTCTTTGATTACGATCTTGATGGTTGGCAAGATTTGTTGACATCAAATGGTCATCTGGAAGAAGAGATTACAAAAGTACAAAAGAGTCAGTCTTATGCCCAACCTGCTCAATTGTTTTGGAATTGTGGTGGAACCCCGGCTAAAGGTGGTTTTGCGAAAGTTAATGGTAATAAAGCAGGTATAGATTTATTCAAGCCGATCGTTGGTCGCGGTTCGGCATTTGCCGATATAGACGGTGATGGTGATCTTGATGTCGTATTTACTCAACTTCATGGTAGACCCCTTTTACTTCGGAATGATCAAATGCTTAAAAACCATTGGCTGCGAGTGAAATTAGTTGGTAATTCGGCTAATCGTGATGGGGTGGGTTCGCTCGTTAAACTTACGTATGGTGATGTGACCCAGTGGCGATTAGTTTCACCAACACGAAGTTATATGTCACAGTCGGAGACGATTGCCACATTTGGCTTGGGAATGGATGCGAATCAGGTGGAGTTGACTGTGGTTTGGCCAGGTGGTTCGAATCAAATTTTGTCTGTATCAGAGTTAGATACAACAATCTTGGTTAAACAGCCTTAATATTAAAGTCCGGCTTTAATCTGTTTTGCCAGTTTACTCCCAAGTGATTTAGCGTCATTGGCATTGCCACTTACCTTGCTTTCACTGAACGAATTCCCATTTCCAAAAGACATACCAGGCATTTGGATAATGTCGTTATGTATTACGGCGTGAGCAGCAACTGGTGACTGGCAGCCTCCTCCCATTGCGCTTAGAAATGCACGTTCAGCTTCGGTGCATACTTGAGTACTGTAGTGATTTAAACGCTGGCAAAGTTTGGATAGCCTCTCATCGTTTTCCCGAATTTCTATCCCAATTGCGCCTTGTCCAACACACGGGAGCATATCGCTTGTTTCGATTATTGTTGCATTAATACCATCTGGGACTGCATCGCCATGCAGTATGCCGTCCTTGTCAATTTCGAAATCTAATCGGCGAAGTCCAGCATAGGCTAGGATAGTCGCATCAAACTTAGTTTTTGTAGCGAGTTTTTCAAGTCGCGTGGGGACGTTGCCTCGGATTTGAATTATATCCCAGTCAGGTCTGAGTCGAAGTAGTTGTGATTTGCGACGTGGGCTGCTAGTAGCCACAGTAAGCTTATTTGGTAAATCCTGAATATTTAGTCCTGGGGCAAAACATTTGTACGGTGTGTTACTGGTTTCGTTTTCGCAGGCATTATTTGAAAAGCTAATTTTTTCGAAGTGTTCTTGGTCTCGATAGACTATTACTTCCCTAGGATCTTCGCGTTTAGCTATTGCACCTAGAATTAGTCCAGACGGCAATTCTGTCGGTAAGTCTTTTAGACTGTGTATAGCCATGTCAGCTTTTTGTTTAATTAGGGCTACTTCCAGTTCTTTGGTAAATAACCCTTTGGGGAGTGATTGGTCAGGTTTGGGGTTCTGTGACTGCAGTTTGTCCCCGGTAGTTTTTATAATTTTTATTTCGAAGTTCAACTTAGGAAATGCTTTTCGGCATTGGTTGAAAATCGTATTTGCCTGCGCAAGTGCAAGGGCACTTCCTCTAGTTGCAATTACAATGTTATTGGTGTCTAACAAAATGGAGAAGAATTATATTTCGGTAGTTGTACGCTGCTCGCTTAGATTGAATGAAGTTTTTTCTTTGTGGGGATTTAAGTCCTTTAAGAGCTCATCTCTTTTTTTAGTAATCAATTTTTCGCAATTAGCTAGATCAGATTTACGTTGATTTAGATATTGTCTGGCGATGGTTTGTAAGTCGTCTATATTATAGACGTATACATTTTCAACTTGATTACAGTCAGGATCTATATCGCGTGGTACGGCGATATCTACTATTAGCAATGGTCGATTGCCACGCTGCTTAAGCATTGCTTCGAGCTTATCTTTATTGAGGATATAATGTGGAGCTGATGTGCTGCTTATAATGATATCAATTGCCATAAATTCCTGCTCCCAAGTGTCAAAATGAACGGCTTTTCCATCAAGTTCTTTGGCTAAGGACATCGCTTTTTCGTATGAACGATTTGAGACCAAGATACTACTTGCACCGCGACTTTTTAAGGCTCTAGCAGCTTTTTCACTAGTATCACCTGCGCCTATTACCAAGA
>MDTE01003354.1_pt1 | contig 57988 bp, 39 predicted proteins | sample 811231 | NCBI WGS metagenome assembly MDTE01 (sample SAMN05326651, study PRJNA326480) | marine metagenome | isolation source: seawater | place: Indian Ocean: Red Sea | collected 2010
ATGAAATAACCCGACCTCTAGCAGTCACTTGCTGACCACCAACAGTACGGGATTGAGTTATAATCTCATCAGTTTGGAAGTTACCTGTAAACGTAGGAGAGAAAATAACTGCCTTCGTTGCAGATAACGTAAGCTCAGAAGTTAACTCCTGAGTGCCATACTTGTTTGGGTTAATGACTAGACCAATACGACGATAGTCGTTGTCAGTTGGGAAGTCACCACTACCCTCATCGTATGTAAACTTGGTGTTAATCATGACTCTAAATCCACCCAACTCAGTTGCTGGATCAGCACCATGACCTTTTACTGGGGCAATTACGACTTCGACGCTACCACCTGTTCCTGTGCCAGCTCCAATACCGTTTACCTCATCAATAATAATCTTACCGAATGTATAACCACTACCACCAGATGTAACAGTAGCAGATACAATACGACCACCATCAACTACAAGTGATACCCTACCACCTACACCATCACCCTTGATGGGGACATTTTCATAGGTGCCATTGTTATAACCTGCACCTGAAGATGCAATAATAACAGTGTCAATCTCTCCACCAACAGCGTCTGCCACAACAGCAGTGTCAGATAACACTGGCATATATTCGTTGGAGAAGAATTTCAGGACTTGACCCACAGGGATCGTATACATATACTTCCAACGGTAACCGTCAGCAGTTGTGATAATTGAAGTGGAGGTGCCAGTAGGCTCAACAGTACTAGGTTTACCATTAGGATCAGAAGGAGATGTCCCGTTGTAAATGCACTTGTATACTTGATAGGACGAGTTAACAACGTAGAAATCCGCGTCGTATAACTTCGTAGCACCCGACGATGCCGTTTTAGTCGAGGAGTAATCATGACGATACATATCATAAACATAACCCAGACCACCAGTAGTCTGCTCTGGGGGAATCCAGTCTGTACGACGGATTACCTGAATGGTGTCATTCGCTAACACACGCTTCAGGGATATCATATCCGAAAAGTCATCGGAAAATTCTTGGAATGAATCTACTGGGTCTGGAGGAGCATTCTCGTTATCCCACGGTTGTGGTCTACCGATAAAGACGTATAGACGATCCCGACTAGCACCTGCCAACAGGTCAGATTGTGTCGCATCAGGACCTTCAAGAGACTTTCTGAATCTCTCAGCAGTAAATATTCTAAATTGGTCGGTAAGTAACGCCATTACTTTACAATTGCCTTCTTTTTATTTATGGGAGTTAGTCCTCCTCATTTCTGAGGTAGGTATTGTACTCTACATAATCTATCTTCGCTTGTGCTCCAGTAGAGTTACCTCTAAGGGTTTCACCTATGGTAAACTTATAGTTAGCACCATTAGATGTTATGCTTTGAGCTGTGATGATTATTTGTTCTGATGTGTCACCAGCAGTTAGAGTTACACCAGTTGCGGTAATGCCTGTTGTCAAAGCTTCTAATTGCTCGGTAGCATTAAATGCAGCAGATGCTTGTAGATATGTTGCTTTAATGGTAGCAGTAGATGTATGAGAATCTCCATCCCCTAAAGCACCAGCACCCTGTATTGTTGCTACTAAAGAGTTCTGGTTACCATCATATATTTGGTCTCCTACTTGGAAGAGTGTGGTATTTGTGCCACCTAATGTCTCTTCAATACCATAGAGAGATGATGCTATACCACCATCAAGACTAATCTGATTTTCAAACTCAGTATTAGTGTTAATTAAGTCAGGTATGCCGTCACCAGCACCATCTAACTCATCATCATCCTCGAATGCTCTATTTAGGATAGCACCTAATGGATTCGTGAATGTAACAATATCATTACCAATGGATTCTATTAGGGTATGAGGCTCAACACCTGTCCCTGAAGCACCAGCAGTACCTGCTACAAAAGCAATAATCTTTGCTTTCTCATTAGACCTACCACCATCAATGAATGCTAATTCATCAACTTGGAATGTCAGATATAGTGCTCTTTCACTAGGATCCCAGTCATATACAATAGCAACTCGGTTTGATTCACTCTCAACTACTCTTCTAACTTTGTCAGTTACTTGGAATAAGTATTGAGTTTCACCTGTTTCTGGGTCATCCTGTAAGTTATCTAAGATAACTTTCTGGTCAAATCTGAAGTTAATACCTCTATCACATCCAGTGAATGAGGTTGCAGTTTTACCAGTATATCTTATAACCTCTCTACCAATCAATACTTTACCTGATCCTGGATAAGGATTAGTTGTCTCAACATGTATAGTTGATTGATTAGAGTTGGCATCTTCTAATAGACCTGTAAGGTTGTATAAGACAGAGTTAAGTGACTGTCTATTTCTTGCAGTCCTAATAAGGTCAGTATCTCTAGTAAAAATAACCTCTGGGTCGGCAACATATCCTCCACCACCAGACAAGAGGTCAATATTTGTTATTCTTCCAAGGTCAATGAATGCTTCGGCCGTTGCACCACTACCCCCGCCTTTAATTATCTGTATCAGAGGAGGTGTTTCAAAGAATTCACCTTGATTTGTTAATGTAATGGATGTAACTGAACCAAAACGATTGACACTAGCAACACCAGTAGCACCGTCTCCTCCACCACCTGATATGATGATGTTTACATCTTCTTCTGTGTAGTTTCTACCTTCTTCTTCAATAGCAATACCAGTTACCAGTCCAGTAACAGGGACAAGCTCACTACCTGACCCTCCACCACCATCTATCCTGGCTGTAGCATCGAAATAACTGTCTCCAGGTGTGGTAATTTGGATGAAATCCAATCCACCAGACCCGTCGTCTTTAAGATATACGTTGCCAGCAGCAGTTTGAGAGGAACCATCATCATCAATAACAAGACGTAACGGGTCATAACCTTCTCCTGGGTCTAATACTTCTACAGCAGTTATCTCACCATTATTAGCAATAACTGCTCTTAAAACTGCATCTCTGATAGGTGTGCCACAATTTTCTACCCGTAGTCTTGGTGGGTCATTAGGATCATAATCCTGACCACCTGAGTTCACATAAACATCCCTTACCCCGTATATACTATTGAATATAGGGGTAATAGAAGCACCGCTACCAGGGACTGTTCTTGCCATATTAGACTACTACTATATTTCCAACCATTGCTGAGTGGAGTGTGCATTGATAAACATAGGTTGTGCCAGCAGATAATGTCTGTGGAATTGTCCAATACTGCACACCTGTTTGTGATCCACTAACACCATTAGTAACAGCACTACCACCAGAAGTCTGCCTTAAGGCAAATGGGTGACCTGCACCTGTGGAGTTATAGAATCTATAAGTGAAACCTCTATAGACATAGATTGTTGGGTTATCAGATGATGCATTAACACCACCACCAGCTAATCTATATGCTGAAGATCCATTTGACGAAACAGTGAATCCAACAGTAGGACTCTCAGTAACAACCCATTCACCATTCTGCTCATCATAAATGATATTATCATTCTCAGTAGCAGAAGCTGGTAGAGGATTGATAACACTTAGTGTTACAGTATTTGATGTAACAGCAGTTGATATGTGGTTTGTTGCACCTACAATCGCCAGAGATGATGTGGACAACGCAGCAGTTGTGGTACCACTGTCTCCAGTTATTGTTCTATAAACTTCTTGGACTACGTTGGGAGAATCATTAGTAATCGTAAGGTCATCTCCTGAAATAGCAGTACTAACCCCAGTCCCACCAACGACGTTAATAGTAGCAGTTGCACTACCTGCGGTTTTGTTTCCTGAGTCACTTCCAATTATTCCATAAGCATTCTGGTTTGCATCACCTAATGCTCCAGTCATGTTTATGGTGAGGGTGTCTCCTGCGATTGAAGTCGAGATCTCAGTGCCTCCCGCAATTGTAAGGACATCAGTAGGAGCACTAGCAGTAGTACTGCCAGAGTCAGCAACGATTCCTTCAAATAAATTTTGAGTGGTTCCACCACCGCCACCAGATGCAGTTTCATCGTTAGCAGCATACCAGTGATTATTTGATGCGGACCATTTAAGAACTTGACCATCACTCGGACCTCCACCGACTGTCATATCTACGTCAGTAAGCTTACCAATGCTTGATGTAACATCAACTAGCTCTATCCAGTTACCACCATAAGCAAAGTATCCCTTTCCTTCAGCATTAGCATGAGCAAACATACCATGATAGGTAGTTGCATCTGGTAAACCAGCAACATTATCAAAATGGTTACTATATTTTAATTTACCATCAGCACCATCAATTACAGTCAGAGGAGCACCTGTGCTTCCTGTCCAAAATCTTATATGTCCAGTACCATTTGGTTTAATATCAATATTACCATTAGCGGTTGATACAATACTATGGGTATTAACACTAAGGTCTTCTGTTAATGCATTAAAACCCCCTTCAGCAAATGCTGTGCCATTCCACTTGAGGAATTGACCAGTCGAGGGAGTGCCGACGTTGATTTGTAGGTTGGTATCGTTGCCGAGAGCAGTGTACAACTCATCAATGACGCTATTCAGTTTGATAGCACCATCCCTGAGACTATCGCCTGTCCCGTCATTTGCAGCCGACCCAATATTTAAGTTCTGCTTAGGCATTGGTAGTTACTTTTCTACAGTTGTATTTAGGTGCCATCGAATGTTTGTTGCGTTGAATCCATAGTAGACTGAGTACTATCGAATCTATTAGCAAGTGATCCACCATCTCCACTGCCAGTGACAGTAAGAACCGCAGCTTGTGAATCCAATGGCGAGTTTGTTGCTGCTTCGCCTCCTACTGGTCCTGCAATGCGACAACGATACCTATAACCAGTCATATATGCTAAAGCAGTGACTGCATAAGTGTTAGTTGTTGCACCAGTTACAGCAGCGAATGCGTATCCACCGTCAGTAGACCTATACCACTGATAAGAAATAGGTCCGTCTTCTGGTAATATCTGTGCTGATATGGTAAATGTAGCAGTTTGGTTTGCATTGACTGATACATTTGCTGGTTGTAGAGCAATTTGTAATGTAGAAGTTACTCCACCACCATCTCCACCATCTCCACCCTGTTGGACAGGGTTTGATCCATTATTTTCAGGTGCTGTAAGTGTTTCTCTGCTCTGAAGTCCCAAAATATATGGGAATTTTGTTATGCTAACGTCAGTTTGGTCAACAGTTACGAAATATGCATAGGTTCCATTAGGATATTCAGGTGTTACACAGAATCTTCCGTTGTGTATGTCTAAATCTCCTGTTGCTTCAACATATTCCCAGTCCTGCATGAGTGCTCCAGCAGGAGGATTGTCCGTATCATTACCATAATCAGGTCTTCCTGGTGCTTCAGTTGCTTTTACTGAATAGGAAGTCCTCATAACTCTTGTACCACTCAAACTATCCCAAGATTGGTCGTATGCATAAGGTCCATAGATGGGAAATCCATCAAATGCTATACCAATTATCTTAGAATGACCGTCTGGGTGACGAATATTGTTACCATTGTACTGAGTTGCACCATAATAATCGTTATATGATGCCATTGTGGAGTTAGATTTCCAACAATCTAAGAAATCTGCGTCATCATAGTGGTATATACCCTGCTCTTGTGGGTGTCCAGCACAAGAATCCTCTCCAAATTCAACAAAGGGAGTGTCACCAGCAGCAACCCAGTTAAATCCTGATGGTGGATTCATACTTGTACCACCAGAAGGGTTGAAAATCATCACTCCATTACCAGTAACACCAATAGTGCCTAATGGTGTGTTGGATCTACCGTTTCTTTGGTCATGATATGTGTATGTACCATTCAATCCTGTGCCACTATCCTCCATTATAATGTCAATTCTTTGGTCAGTTGCTAACCAAAACTCACCAGCAATAGATGTAAAGGTAGTGCCTCTAAAAATATATCTTCTTTTTATGTCTCCGAAGTCAAATAAGACCTCATCACCTGCTTGTATATTAGGTGTGCCACCTGTAAAGTTGTTTAAATCATTAACAGATATATTAATCGACCTAATAAAACCATCTTGTGTCCAAGTATTATCATCAAATACTCTTGTTGTGCCAAATGTACCACCACGATATTGGAATGTCCAATCCCAATCGTGCTCTACTATACTATTTGGGTTATCGTTATTTGGGAACGTACCACTGCTCACGGGAGACGGAAGTAAATTCGAGCTCACCGTGAGTGCTTGTGTTGCTTCGTTAATAGTTGCGGTAGCAGCCATAGTTTTATTTAGATGTCGTCAAATATCATTGTTGGACTGAAGTTGCTGATTACAGTTGCACCAGTCTGGACTGTCAAGATAGCAGATAGTGAGTAAACTGGGGTTGCACCAGATGCTGTAATAGCGACTCTATATTCATCACCATCGTCTGCCTGTACGGTATTACCTGTGTTATAGGTTGACTGGTTAGCACCAATGATGTTGCTCCAAGTCTGTGTACCGTATTCCTTCTTCTGCCACTGATAATTCATTGTCTCATCGTTAGTTACAGTAGAAACAACTGTGAAGGCAGCAGTCTGACCTTGGTTAACAGTTACGTTAACTGGGTCTGTAACAATTGCTATTGTGCCAGGAGTAACTCCACCACCCTGTTGTCCATCTGGACCTTCACCTGCGAGTACGTCAAATCCACCGTTGATAGGACCACCTTCAGGAGGAGTCCAGTCGTCTGGGACTTCGTTATCAACAGACACTGATGGCATTGAATATCCAGTACCAGAAGTCTTAACATCAACACGAGATACACCCATAAGTGCCTTCAGACGAGCGTCAAATCCTGAAGAGGAGATAACGTCAACGTTAGGACGTGAAGTATAACCATCACCAGGATTGGTTAGTACTGCGTTATTAATTTGACCAGCAGTTATAGATGCGATAGCATCTGCATTTCTACCCTTAACTGACCCAGTATATTCAAAGGTAATCAAGGAGTTAGAAGACTCAATTAGAGCAACTTCACGAGCAAATTCTTCACCCTCTATCATGAGGTTGTCACCAGCTTCGATAGGTGGTACCACGGTTGCTGCTATAACGTCAGCGTCACTACCAATGTAGGAGAATCCAACGAATGTAGCACCGAATCTTGGGACTTCAGCGAAGATGATACGTGAACCAACAATCTCGTATGCGATACCTGGTTCCTGAATAATACCATTGAGTGAAACGATGATGTTATTCTCAGGTCGTATAACGTTAGATGATACACCCTCAGTCAATGTCAAGGAGTAGAATAGACCCTGACGCTTAAGGTTAAAGGATGACTTCAAGGAGTCAAACTCAAATGATATGTCATCTAACTGACGTAATTTACCAACGTAGTAACCGACGAATTGAGATCCAATTACAGGTGCTTCAGTAAACTGTATCTTGTCAGAGAATGCAACGTATGCGTTAGTTGCACCAGGAGGTTGTAGGATACCATTAACGAATGCTAATAGGTGTCCAGCAGGGTCTGGGAAGTATGCTTCACCGTTAGCAATAGTGAGGTCAAATGTAGTCTGGACTCCATCAAATCCTCTGAAGTAACGCTCAACTCTACCCTCAAGTGTGCGAGCAGAAGAAACAGCAGCACCCCATCCATCGTCAGATGAAAGAGTCATGTTATCAACGAAATCACCAACTGCATCTTCTACCCAGATGGTAGCAGTAATACCCTGTTGCTCAATAGCAACTACCTTAGCGTAAGAGCTGTAAGGTGTATCTGTATATGCATTAACACCTGCGTAGATTGTTGGGAAGTTAGACCCGATAACCAATTTACCAATGTTGTTATTAGGGTTGGTTACCTCAGATATAGGAGCACCAAGTCCAACTGGGACTAGGTTACCAATCCAAAGTTTGTGGATGGCATTATCTGGGTCGTTTGTATACTTGGTTACAGTTGCTCTGAATCCTGGATTCTTCTCTGTGGTACCTTGTAGTAGGACTACCTCGTCACCAACGTTGAATGTATCATTAACACCAGTGTCAATGATTGCAGTGCCAAGATCCAACTCGTATACATTACGTCCGTGGACATACTGGTTAAGTTGTAGTTGTGTACCACTGATACCCTTGATATCAAGGATGTAAGAAGTAACACTACCGTAGATAACATCACCTGGTATCCATGCATCAGCGATTGTTTCAACATCAATCGTGATACGACCACCACTGTTACCTGTTAGACTACCAGACTTGTTAGCATACTCAGCGATATATCCTTCAACTGAAGAATCTCTATCAAAGAACCAATCACCCTGATTAAAGCTTCCCATCTTAAGGTTTGTAAAGAAGCGATCCGATGGGACTCCAACAGTTGCTGTGGTACCACTATCGACTCCTTCTAATACATCATTCTGGTTAATAGCACCAGCGATTGTATGAATCTTCAAGAAGGAAGTGCCATCCTCAGCAATTGGACCTGCTTGTAATACAAATCCAGTATTGGTTACTGCACCTACAACTCTAACTTGCTCACCGTTGGTGAATGTCTGATAAACAGAGTTGTTTTGAGACTGGTTAGATGTTGGGAAGTGAGTAAAGAGTTGTCTGATATTTGCTGCATTCATTGTGATAGCAGATATCTCAGCAGAAGCATCAGATGTGCCTCCGAAGATAACATCAGCAGCATTGAATCCACCCTGAATAGGAGTTACAGATGGGTCAGATGGGTATGTAGGAGTGGTTCTTGTGATTCCACTACGTCTCTCAACTGCAAGTATCTGTTGTCCAGTGTTAGATGTATCTAACTGGAAGACTCTGAAACGTCCATCGTGGAGTGGTGATACACCAATCTCAAACCACTCAGCAGTAGCAGTTAAGCAATAGTAGTATGGTTGAGTTGCCAATGCAGTTAGAGAAGTCTGCGAAGCAGGGATGTATGATAATACATCACCACGACGTAAGTTATTTGGTTGCTCAATACGAACTCTATATTCTGCTCTTTCAAATCCAACTTCAACTTCTGGAGTTAGTAGGACAAGTGCAGGGTCTGTATTCCAGTCCTTACCTACCTCATACTTGTTGCTTAGGTTAACAACATCAGTAGATGGGATGAAGGTTACTCTTGCTTCAGTAGCGAATGTAGACCTTTCTAATGCATACTCAATTGGGTTGAGTGAAGAGTCAACCATGAATTCAACAGCTTCCTGATTCCACTCGAATCTATCTGTTGGGATGTATACATCATAGTTCAACCATACAGCATCAGAAGTATGGAGATACATGACACTCTTAATATACTCTCTAATTCTGGTTAGACAGAATAGGATGTGAGATCTAGTTACGGTTGGGAATGCAATGAAGTTACCTTCACCGTCAAACCATGTCTGAGATAATTTGAATGCACCAGCATTACCACCAGTTACCAAGTCATAACGAACTGCCTTGAGGACATCCTGAGCAAAGTCAATAGTGAGGTTGGTTCCTGGATACGTTGCAACAGTCTCATCAAATGACCTACCACATATAGACTGTGTGTTAAACAGTAATATGTTGGCAACTCTCTTACTGTTAGTAGCACCACCACCAAGGGCATGCAACATGATATCAAAGAGAGTATCAGCAGTTGATGTGCAATCGTAGCAAGTACCTGCTTGATAGTTAGTATTACTATTGAATGGGAATGTCTTAGTTACACTAGCAGTTAAGTAATTAACTTGATTCTCTGCTGCTTCCTGAATAGTATTGATAAAGATATCAGTCAATGTGCTGAGTGCAGATGCACTTTCCATACATGTCTGATTCCATGTGCCGTTAGCATCTTGTCCACCACCTGCGGTATCGTAAGTAACAGATAGGTCTCTTACAACAACATCATCGGTATACTTAACGGGCCAACAGATTGGCATTGTATATGACCTACCATTGACAATACCAGGAGTCTGGATACCATCAGTTACGAATTGAATTAGAGATGCTATCTCACCCTCAACGTTACCAGCTTCTGTACCTGTATAGTTGTAGTCTACAAGACGACTTCTATAGTATGAAAGCTTCGTAGATACTGGGTATGCCCAGGAGTTAACAGCAGTGACAGGTAATATTCTACCGTCAGCAAAGTCAGTTGCTCTAGGATATGCATGGTTAGTTGCATTCTGGTCACTTGTGCAAGTGAATACAACAGATCCAGGAGCGAGAGTAATATTATCATTCTGAGTCAGACTATGACCAGCAACAGTAAGTGTTAGGTCACCAGATACAGGGTCGTAGAAACCATCTGTAGGTGTTAGTTGTAATCCACTATCAACAACAGTGATAGCATTTGCAGCACCACTTACCCATGTGTGTCTGTAGTCACCACCCTTGATGACTGCACCAGAGATAGCACTTACGAAGGTGTGAGCGAATCTATTTCCAACACCACCTATTCCAACGTTAACAGTAATAGTGCCGTCTTGTTTCTTAATTCCATGTAAATCAGCAGCAACAAAATGATGCTTGGTCTTGTCAGAGGACTTACCAATCATTACATCAAATGTTGTGGAAGTAGTATTATGTACTGCTAACCACTCATCTCCAGCAAAGTCAGTTGCTCTAGGATATGCATGTATTGAAGTATTATCATCTCTATCACATGTCATATGGATAGAGCCTTCATCGATATAGACGTATTCGTTTGCTTTCTCAATACCGTTAGTAGCAGCAGATACAAATGTATGACTATAATTACCACCACCGATTAAAGCACCTGCGACAGCACGGACAAATGTATGTGCATACTGGTCAGCAGAGGCAGCAGCCTTAACGTCAAGAGTAATCCAACCATTCTGTCTGTGTAGACAACCAGTCTTAGCAGAGTCAAATGTGTGAGTGAAGTCGCCACCAACCTTAACTGCACCAGCAGAAGCAGATACGAAAGTATGACTATAGTTACCACCTGAGGTAATCATAGACCTACTAACACCATTGGATCCACTAATGGATACGAATGTATGAGCAGTGGTGTTTGTAGAAGGTACTACATCTAGGACTTGGACATCAAATGTGTCACCATTCCAGTTTGATATCTCTAACCATCTACCACTAGAGGGGTCAGTAGACCTTGGATATGCATGGTTGGTTGAGTTATTATCTTTATCACATGTGAATACAAATGTGCCATCAACAATCTTGATAAAGTCACCGTTAGCAAAGTCATTTGCTACGATTACAGCACCAGTTGATGTGCCACCAGACCATGTGTGAGTAGAGGTATCTGTAACAGCACCTTGACCACCGTTAACATTAACTGTAATAGTGGTACCACTAACAGCAGTAATGTCTAATACTGTGTCGTATGCATAGTCAGCACCAGTAGAAGTCTCCGCACCATTTGCACGTGGATATGTCTTAACAGTTGCATTACCATCACCCAGATAGTCACATGTAAATGACAGTGAATTAGGCTTCAGTTTAATCTTATCGCTTGTAGTCAAGGTATGTGACCCAATGGTCATTTCCAAGACACCTGTAGTTGGGTTGTAGGTAGCAGTGCTAACATCCTTAGTATCAGCAGGAATGCTGATATTCATCTTACCTGTTTCAGGATTATAAGATGCACTGGTTGGAGTATAAGTCTCGTTAGATACTGTGTTTACCCATTGGTGAGCAGTTGTATTAGAAGATGTGCCAACATTAACTACGAAGTCATCTCCACTAACACTTGCTACTGTGACTCTATCATCGTATGCAGGGTCATCAGCAGTTGCACCACTGTAACCATTAGGACGTGGATACTTGTGATCTGATCCATAACTATCCTGATTACACTGGAAGGTGAAACCTTTACTTGCTAGTCTTAACTTGTCACCTGACTGTATATTGTGACCAGGAACCGTAACGGTCATTTCACCGTTAGAAGGATCGTAGGATACAGCAGTAGGTGTCCAGCTGTGTGCTTGTGATTCACCAACGTCAATAACGATAGTAGAATCCTTCCAATGGATACCATCTGCAACAGCAGATACAAAGGTGTGTGTATATTGACCACCACCTGTTACAGCACCAACTGATACTCCACCTGCCCACTGGTGGACTGAGGTGTTAGAAGATTTACCAATATTAATAGTAATTGTAGATCCAGTTACTGACTTGATAGGAAGTGCAGTGTCATAATATGGATCCTTCTTATGTGTAATACCGTTAGCAGAAGCACTCTGGAATACATGGTCAGTAACGTTAGTTGAAGGGACATCCTTCAAGACTTGGACATCAAATGTGTTAGTAGTTACGTTACGGATTTGAATCCACTTGCCGCTAACTGGGTCAGTACTACGAGGATATGTGTGGTCACTACCTAGACTATCTTGCTGACATCTGAATGTCAGTGAGTTATCAGCAATCTTAATCCAGTCATTATTGTTATAACCATGTCCAGTGACTGTCAACCTCATGTGTCCAGAAGTAGGATCGTAAGTTGCAGCAGTTACAGTGGAAGTAGTAACACCAGCAGCACGTGGATATGTGTGAGTAGTAGAGAAGTTGTCCTGATTACACTTGAATGATAATCCATCAGCAACTAGGTATACAGATTGATGTGACCTGTAAAGACCGTTAGCAACAGCACTTGAGAATGTATGTGGATGATATCCACCAGCAATTACTGCACCAGTAGAGGCAGCAGTTAAGACGAAGTTGTGAGCAGTAGTGTCTGTAATAGCACCTTGACCACCGTTAACATTCAGAGTAATTGTGTTAGCAGTAACAGCAGTAATAGTGATTGCAGTATTGTAAACATAGTCAGCACCATTGTTACCTACAGCAGATGATCCTGTTGCACGAGGATATGCTTTCTGAGTGGTATTGCCATCACCGTTAAAGTCACAAGTGAATACTAATGATTCTGTTTTCAGTTTTATACTTTCGCCCACTGTAAGATGGTGGTCACCGATGGTTAGTACCAAATCTCCACTTGTGGGATTATATGTTGCAGCAGTTACATTAAAAGTTTCGAGAGGATCTGATCCAACATATACATCAAATGTATGTTGTGTGACATTCTCAACTTCCTGCCACCTTTCTGCCATTGGGTCGGTAGCACGAGGATATGCCTTGTTAGTAATGTAGTTGTCCATCTGACAACTGAATGATATAGACTCCTGAGCGAAGTGGACTCTATCACCAATCTCGAATCCATGATCGTTGAGATGGATAGTCATATAACCAGTTAAAGGATTATATGTTGCATTCTCTACTGTATGCTGAGAAGCACTATCAAATGGGTGAGGACCAATGTCCAGTGTCATTTCACCTGTAGTAGGCTCATAAGTTGCATCACTTACATTGTATGGTGCAGCAGCAGTTGCTCCGACATTAACATCAAAGTCGTTACCAGATACATTAGATACCTCAAGATACTTACCTGATGCAGGGTCGGAAGGACGTGGATATGAGTGCTGAGTAGCATTGCCATCCATATCACAAGTGAAGATAATAGAGTTATCTGCTAGTTTGATATGGTCTCCATTGGAGAATGGGTTGTTAGCAACTGTTAGTGTTAATAAACCAGTTGAAGCAGTATATGCAGCAGCAGTCGCTGTATAGGTAGCATCACCAACAGACTCAATAGTGATTGAGTGGTCATATACTCTGTCACGCTTTTGCTTGATTCCGTTAGCAGCACAACTCTGGAAGGAGTGAGTATATGCACCACCAGTCCTGATAGAACCTCTAATGATGCAACCTGCCTTAGCAGAAACAAATGTATGAGAAGAAGTATTGGAAGAAGGTGCATCATCTAATACATTAACTACAAATGTATCATTTGTTACACTAGAAATCTCCATCCATCTACCGCTGAATGGGTCGGTAGGACGTGGATATACGTGCTCAGTAGCATGACTATCTTTAGCACATGTAAATGTTAATCCAAAGTCTTCAATCTTAATAACTTCACCATTTACCATGCCATGATTAGCAACAGTAACAGTCATTGCTCCAGAAGCAGGACTGTAAGAAATCGCAGTAGGTGTCATACCCTTGGACTTCTTAAATGTATGTGCTGTGGTATTAGTAGAAGGTGTAGTAGATAATACGTTGAATGATATTGACCCGTCTTCTACAGCAGTTATTTCTACAGGACTGTTAAATGATGGGTCAGAAGAGCGAGGATACTTATGGTCAGTCTGATGATTATCTTGAGCACATGTGAAGGTGAATGATTCTTCAGCGAGCCAAATCTTCTCACCAACTGCAAGGTTGTGAGTACCAATAACAACCTTCATTACACCTGTAGTTGGGTTGTAATCAATGTCTTGTGGATCCCAACCTACGAATGGTGACTTACCAACGAATACATCAAATGTATTGGTTGTTGTATTCTTAATCTTAGTCCAGTTACCGCTAATTGGGTCAGAAGCACGTGGATAGTCATGGTCTGAGGAATTACCATCAAAGTCACAACGGAAGGTTAAAGCATTATCATCTATCTTGATGAGTGATCCGTCATCTAGTCCGTGGTTGTTAACCGTCAGGGTCATATAACCACTATTACCATTATATGTTGCATCAGTTGCTGTCCACTGATTAATTGTGGTTCTAGGATAGGTATGCTGAGAACCATGGTTGTCCATGTCACATGTGAATGTCAAGGAGTTGTCTGCCAACTTAATTGCTTGACCAGACTTAAGGTCATGGTTACCAATGTTAAGCTCTAATTTACCAGTGGTAGCAGTATAAGAAGCATCTAAGACATTCTTAGTGGTATTAGCAGTAGTACCAACATTAATACTAATTGTATTGCTATTAACAATAGTAACATCTCTCCACTGACGACTGATTGGGTCAGATCCTCTTGGATATGCCTTAGCAGTAGAGTTATCATCCATTGTGCAAGTGAAGAGGAGTGAATCATCCTCAATCATTATCTTATCACCACTAGCAAAGTTATGGTTGTTAACAGTAAGTTGTAATACACCAGTGGAAGGTGTATATGTTGCACCTGTTGGGGTATGTTGTGAGATGCCAGAATCAAGAATCTTAAGTGACTCGTTATATGCAGGGTCAGTTACTCTAGGATATGAATGCTCAGTAGCATTACCATCCTTAGTGCAGGTGAATACTAATCCATCAGGTCTTAGAGATACAGTATCATTTGCTTTAGTAAAGGAAGCAAGAGTAACACTGTTTCTACCAGCAGACTTAAATGTATGAGCAGTAGTATTTGTAGATGGAGTGTTGTTTAATACTTGGACATCAAATGTAGTAGCAGTTGCAGCAAGTACCTTCATCCATGTATCATTCATTGGGTCGGAAGACCTTGGATATGAGTGATAAGATGCATCACCATCTTGTGTGCAGGTAAAGGTTACAGCACCTTCATCCATCTTGATGTAACTACCAACAACTAAACCGTGGTCAGCAGCAGTCAACTGCATGATACCTGTTGTTGGGTTATATGTTGCGTTAGTTGGAGTTAGATGAGTAGCAGAAACAAACTTATGAATGTAATCACCACCTGTGTGGACTGCACCAGAGTTAGCACTTACAAATGCGTGAGCGTAGTTACCACCAGCAATTACAGGTTGTAATCCAGAAACACCAACGAATCTGTGCTCAGAAGTATTGGAAGATTTACCAACGTGGACACGAATCTTACCAGACTGATGATGAATACCGTTAGCATCAGCAGAGTGGAAGGTATGTGCAAATCTATCGTTAGCACCAGATAGACCTACGTTGACATCTATAGTAGTTGCTTGAGCATTAGAAACTGTCAACCACTGGTCAAACATTGGGTCTGTAGGACGTGGATATTTGTGCTCAGTAGCATAGTTGTCCTTCTCACATTTCAATGAGATTGAGTAAGGAGCAATCTTAATTCTGTCTCCATTAGACACACCGTGAGATGCACCAAGAGTGATGGTCATTACACCTGTGTCTGGAGTATAAGCAACGTTAGTTGCTGTCTTTCTAACACGGGTTACATCTTGAATCTTAATGGAATTCTGGAAGTATGGGTCAGCACCAGCTGTGGTTGCTATATCACCAGAGTAGTTAGAACCAGATCCTCTAGGATATGTGTGGTTAGTAGAATGTCCATCCATACCACAAGTGAAGATGAGTGAATCATCGTCAATTCTGATTGAATCTCCTTCTCTCCATACAGCAAATACATTAACACTATTCGATGCAGCATTCTGGAATACGTGAGTTGTTACGTTAGTAGAAGGTACGTCGAATAGGACTTTAATATCAAATGTATTTGCAGTTACATTTTGAATAGGTAACCACTGACCGCTAGATGGGTCGGTATTACGTGGGTAAGCATGGTCTGATGCTTGTGCGTCTTCATCACAACGGAATACGATTGCATCGTCATTCAACATAACCCTGTCACCATCAATCAAACCGTGACCATTAATAGTCAAGGTCATGATACCTGTGTTGGGGTTGTAACCAGCATTGGTAGGTGTTAGAGCATTATTAGCAACGAATGAATGAATATGGTTACCACCTGTTTGGATACATCCAGTAGCAGCACTTACAAATGTATGCTCAGTAGTATTAGAAGACTTACCAACATGAAGTGTTATGGTGCCGTCAGGTCTTTCAACTCCACTTGGTTTTGCGGATACAAACTGGTGGACTGAAGTGTCTTGTGAACGTCCGACTTGGACATCAAACGTATTCTGATTAGCATTAGAAATAGGTAACCACTCATGATGAGATGGGTCAGATTTTCTAGGATACGCATGATTGGTATTGTTGTTGTCTTTAGCACATCTAAAGGTGATAGACTCAGGGTCCATCTTAATCTTGTCATTTGCCTTCCAAATACCACCTTGTGCTCCTGAGCTGAAGGTGTGGACTGCATCGCTAGTAATTTGATTATGACCGAAGAAACGACCAGTAGTTACATCAAAGTAATCAGAGGTTACGTTAGAAACAGTTAACCACTTACCTGATACAGGGTCGGTTGATCTTGGGTATGTATGAGTAGTAGAGTTATCATCCTTATCACATCTGAATGTAACACCACCATCAGTAATCATAATTCTGTCACCTTCAACTAGACCGTGGTTACCAACCTTAAGTGTCATAACACTTGTAGCAGGGTTGTAACTACCGTCAGTAGCTGTCATTGGTGTATGAGTTATGAATCCGTGATTAGGCACGGTTAGTGTCATAACACCTGTAGAAGGATTATAAGCACCTGTAGTTACTGTATGCTTAGTAGTCCCGACATGCTTAATTGGGATTGCCTTATCATATACTGGGTCAGCACCACTGTTACCACCGAAGTTAGATCCAGTAGACCTAGGATATGTGTGGTTGGTAGCGTGGTCATCTTGAGCACATGTAAATGTGAGAGAGTTGGTTTGAACCTTAAGTGCTTCACCACCCTTGATAATATTTCCTCTCTCAATACTGTTAGATACAGCAGACTGGAATACGTGAGTAGTTGTATTTGTGCAAGGGACGTTCTCTAATACTTGGAAACTGAAGTTAGTATTAGTTGTATTGAATACCTGTATCCACTTACCACTTACAGGGTCTGTTGCTCTTGGATATGCATGGTCAGATGCTTGTCCATCTTCATCACAACGGAAGGTTACAGCACCATCAGCAATTCTGATGTAGTCACCATCTTGTAGATGATGAGTACCAGAAGTGATAGTCATGATACCAGTTGCAGTATCAAAAGTAGCACCAGTAGGAGTAATACCTTGCTCAGGAATGAATGTATGAGCAGACTGGTTAGTAGAAGGTACTACATCTAGGACTTGGACATCAAATGTATCCTTAGTAATGTTAGTAACAGTAAGGAATCTGTTACCAGCAGGGTCAGAAGCACGAGGATAACGGTGCTCACTGAATCCACCGTCTAAGGTGCAATTGAAATTAATAGAATTAGAAGCAATCCAAACTCTGTCACCATTAGCGAATCCATGATCCGCAACAGTTAATGTCATGATACCTGTAGTAGGATCATATGCAGCGTTGGTATGCTTATGTGTCTCTGGACCACGTAACCAGTTATTACCAAGTGTCATCACCATATCACCTGTAGTAGGTGTAAAGGAGACAGCAGATGGTGTGTAGTTAACGCTAGGAGACATGCCGACATTGACATCAAATGTGTCAGCAGTAGAACCAGTTACTGGTAACCATTGTCCAGCAACAGGGTCAGTAAGTCTTGGATATGAGTGCTCGGTGGAATTACCATCCATAGCACATGTAAAGGTTAATGAGTTAGGTCTAATCTTAACCATGTCACCTGTGCCAATATTATGTGCAACAGATGTGATGGTCATCAATCCTGTCAATGGATTGTAAGACGCATTAGATACTGGATACCTTGTGATAGGACGTAAGTCATGGTTGCCAATATGTAATACCATGTCACCTGTTAATGGATCGTAATCACCATCGGTAGGTGTATGATTGACCTGAGGGGTGCTACCAACGTTAACTGTGATAGTATCAGCAGTTACCGCAGTAATTGCCATTGGCTCATTATGATATGGGTCAGTTACTCTAGGATATGCATGGATGGACTTATAGTTGTCCATTGCACATGTGAAGTTTAGAGAGTAACCTGCAATTTTGATATGTGTGCCAACTGATAAGGTATGTGTCCCTATAGTAAGGGTCATCTCACCAGTAGCAGAGTTATAAGAAGCACCTGTTGGTGTGAAGTGCTTGATAGGAGATTCACCTATATTAACTTCAAATGAATCTTCAGTAGCATTCTCTACAGATAACCACTTCTCACTAGCAGGGTCAGTAGACCTTGGATAAACGTGATTGGTATAATGGTTATCCATTGAGCAAGTGAATGTCATGGATCCATCCTGAATCAGGATTTGGTCACCATTACCGAATCCATGCTGAGAGCAATGAATCTTGAGCATACCAGTCTTAGCGGTAAACTCAGCATCAGTTGCTATATGTTGTGTTGCTTCAACGAAGTTATGATTACCAACTTCTAATTTTAATTCACCAGTTGCTTGGTCATATGTTGCATCAGATACATCATATTCTCTCTTAGCAGTTTGACCAACCTGCACCTTAAAGGTGTGCATGGTTACTTCTTCAATTGCTAACCACTGGTCTCCAGCAGGATCCTTTGTCCTTGGATATCCATGCTTAGAAGCATGATTATCTTGTGAGCAAGTGAATATTAATGACCCTTGATGAATCTTAACCTGCTCCCCTGTCTTGAAACCGTGATTATTGACGGTCACTTCGAGTATCCCTGTGTTAGGATCGTAAGTGGCATCAGACGCTGTATGGGTTGTTGAATCAGCGAAGTTGTGACTTGGGACTGTCACTGTCATGATGCCACTGTTGGGGTCGTAAGCAGCGTCAGTTGCAGTGAAAGGTACGACTCCAACATCAATAATATCTACAGCAGTATTACCTGCGGGGTCACCAGACCTAGGATAAGAATGATTAGTTGCGTTGTCGTCTTGAGTACAAGTGAAGATTAAAGAGTTAGTCTTCAGTTGAATCTTAGTATTATTAGTAAAGTCATGATGTCCAACATTAAGTACTAAGTCACCAGTGCTGGCATCATAATCAGCATGAGAAACATCATATGCAATCTTAGGTGTAGCACCAACGTTAACAGTAAATACATTCTTAGCACCAGGCTCACCTGAAGGCCATGTTGTTGATGACATTCCGAATCCACCGTAGTTGGCATCAGCAAACATTCCTTGACCACCAGTCAAACCAGTAACACTGTTAAGACCAGGAGTAACCGCTTCACCTACTGGCACACCATCAATCCACAACTTAACACGTCCTGGACCAGTACCAATATCGCCACCAACTCTGATTTCCCAAACTAATTCATGGTCTCCACCATCAAAGTATGTTGATAGACTACTGATTTGTAAGTCAAGCATTGCAAGACCAGTATCAGAAGTATATGAAGCACCGCCAGCATAAGACTGAGTTGCAGTACCTGCACGTAGTCTCAGATATGTACCATTGTCTCTAATACCAAACCAAACACCAGATGAAGCACTACCACATTCAAAGAGGGTACAATCTGTAGGTGTGCCACTTGGAAGAGTGGTGATGCAACGGAATACAGCATCCTCATCAGGTACCAAACCAACAGAGCTGTCAGTAGTTGATATTAATGTGTCACCAAAGTCAAATTCTCTAGTAACAATATTATTCATAGTGGTTGTTATACCACCGCCACCACCAGCACCTTGTCCAGTACCAGCAGGCTCAGATATTAATAGTTGGTTAGTAGGCTTAGGAACTGCATCATAGAATCTCTGTCCAACGCTATGACCAGCATCATTAGTAATAACCTGGTCCTTCATAGCACGAATAGCAAACTCTTTTGCCTTATTCATTATCCAGACAGACTCTGTAGACTGTGAGGTTACGTGAATTAGGTTACCACCAGAGTTAACATAGTATTCTGTACCATACTGAAGCATGTTGTTACCACCATACTTCAAGTTGAATACTAATGACCTAAGGATATCAGTAACGTCATGGACGCAGTTAATAGGTCCGCCAGGGATGTTAAGAGAAGGGAATTGCTTAGTTCCTGCTGCAACCGCTTGCTCCGCAATATAGCGTATGTTTCCATCAATAGCATCTCCACATAATTTATAGACTGTCTCTCTTGGATTCTGCTCATAAGTCTGAACTGGCTTGATATCAGGTTCACCATCATCATGGTAGTCCCTACCAAATGCATTACGCATAGTCAAAGCACAGACATCACGAAGTATCTTCACAACAGTGATAGATGCTTCCCACTCACCTTCGATATGCTTCAGTGAGTTATCTTCAGGCTCAATATACAATGCTGCTGCATCGTATGTCTTCTCGTTACAATCATACTGTATATCATGACTGATTGAGTCAATCATGTCAATAACGTCATCTTCACAGTTGATTGATCCACCAGGAATATTGAGTCCTTCAAACTTAGACAAGTCATTCATTATTGCAACAACTTCCTTAGCAATAACGTGCTTGTTAGTCTGAATCATTTCAACAGCATCAAGGTATCTGTCATTAGAAGTCCTTGTTGTCTGAGGATATCCTTCAGGGTCAATTACGATTGTATCATCTCTATATGCAGTATTAGCTGTGTATAGAGGTGTGTAATACTCATCTTGCATTTGAGCAGGAGCACCTAACTCAGCAGCAACTTCACCTGGTGATAGAAGTAAGTTGTTAATTGCCTTTAAGCAAAGCATCCTTGCAAAATCAATAGCATCGAGCATTGGATTAATTTCATGCTCAACATGAAGGATGTTTTGGTTACTATCAAGATAATTGTCTATGACAGCTTGTGTCTGATATGTACCACCTGTAGCAAGGTCATTAATTACAGCAGGTAGTATATGATCCTTGATGTCCCTCTCACAATATGGTTGTCCATATCCAGGCATCTCAAGGAAGTCATATGTTGTAGAATTGATTGTCTGCTGATACTTGTTCTGAATATACTCAGCAGTCTCTTCTGCAATATAATCTCTATTCTTCCAGATTAATACGCCAGAATCCCTAAACCTAACATCCTTAGGAGCAACAACTTCAAGTAGGTCTGTGCCTAATTGAGTGATATAATCCTGTACTGCCTGTGATGCAGGAGTAGAGAAGTTATTAGGTATTCTTAATTTAGTTGTATATGTACCAGAAAGGTCTGTGCTTGTAGTTGTAAGGACTAGGTTGCAAAGGTCAATTACCTTATCCCATGTATACAGTGCCTGTAGTACCTCTTCTTCAATATGGTCTAATTTACCTGAAGCAGTTAGATAAGTCCTAGCAGTATAGAGAGTATGATAGTTTCCACCTTCATGAAGGTCTTTAATCATAGCACCAAGGATATAGTCCTTAGTATCTCTTATACATGTATTGGTACCACCGTAGAAGTTTGAAGCAGGATCGTCACCACGAATAGTGAAGTCACTAAACGTAGCCTTCATCATACCGACTGCTTCTTCAGCAATCCATGCAGCATTAAGGTCAAGAATATCAGCACAGTTTCTGTATTCCTGACGACCTAGGTCAACATCCTCAATGATGATATCTCTTTCATCATAATCAACTTTCTTAGCAGTAGCAGATGATGTATTCTGACCAGTATACTTAGCATATACAGAAGTAGTAGAGACAACAAATGGTGCTTCACCATCTAATCCCAATACCATATCAACAGCATCTGGGTCAAAGATGTTAGATGGAGTGAATCCAGAAGTATGGTCTGCTACTCCCTTCTTAACATATACGTTATCAATATGACCTGTCCAACCTTGTAATTGCTGGAATGATGTACCTACTGCACAAGGAGCATAAGCATAGTCATTATTGTCAGTCCAGTTACTACCAACCTGAGCACCGTTTACATATGCCTGAGTAACGTTAGAAGACCTAACAACCTCAATATGATACCATTCACCAGTATTAGCGAATACGTTACCACTACTAATACCTAAAGTTGTGCCATTGTATACTTTAAGTTGTTGACCGTCAAATCTGATATTAAGTCCTTCAGCAGCACTTAAACGACGGAAATCAAATAAATGTTGTGTGCCAACGTTTACAGCAGGTCTAAACCAACCAGAAACTGTAAAGTCGCCAGTTCCGAAATTAAAGTCGTAACTATCGGCAGCATTCAGATATCCAGCAGCAGGAATGTAAATTGACTTAGATCCACTTAATTCTGCCTTTTTAACAATTACTGACTGTGTAACAGCACCTTGGACAGATAAAGTGGAATTAGTGATATATTCGTTTGCTTGGAATGTACCAGTTATAGCACCCGTAAATATCCACTTAAGACCGCTATTTGCACCAATTGACTCACAAGTCGCTCCAGAAGTTACACCCTTGATAGAATCGCCTGTAGCAAACAATCCAGTGGATTTATCCTTATATGCGAGTTTAATCGTCCTGATGGTCTCTCCATCTTGGAATGTGCCGTCTGTGATGCTAGCAAGTGCATTAATGTTGGTTAAGTTACCAGCAGTCATTGCAGTTGTTGCAATACCACTTAAAGTGTCAATATAGGTCTTAACGTTTGCACAGTTAGCAATATCCTGATTATTACCTGTATCGTAGTTTGCATCGTAACGATGAGCAGGAGCAACACCACCAGAGTAAGTAGTAGGATCATTAAGGTTATATCCAATACCACTTAGATCCTTCCAATACATCAAGTTATTGATGGCACGTTTCGATAATTCACCTGCTTGAGTGAAAGCATGGACTGCTTCTGCTTCTTCACCAACAATACCGTTAGTTAAAGGAACACCAGCATCATCGAAGAATTTTTTAGTAAATTCGACTATATTGAAGTTACCACCAGATCCTAAGTCGTTAGCAAGTGCATCTACGAAATATCCAAGGTCACGACGGCACTTCTCTTGGTGAGGTGAATATGTGCCTTCTGTTTCATCAGGAAGCTCACCTAAGTTACCATTAGTAAGAGTAGTGTCTACAATGTTACCTAAAGTCGTAATTGCTGATTGTACGTCTGAGCAGTTAGCAGCATCGGTATTTGAAGTATTACTACCGTTTGTGCCGTAATCATCGCCAGGAGAAGGGTCAGCAGTGATTGTAGTGTCTTGATAAGCAGTCCAGGAGTCTCCAGAGTTAACTGCGTTAATTGTGCCTGAATACTGGTTAGCAAGAGCAGCATTCATCCTTTCAACTGCTTTTTCGTAAGCAAACTTAGTTTCTGCACTCTGGCCGTTAACGTATGTAAAGGTGCCGTTTGCATCGAAGTATTGCTGACAGAACTTACGTGTATAACGGTTTCCACCTGCATACATGTCAATCGAGATTGCATCGATTAAATATTCAATATCTCGCTTACATTTGGAATCTGAAGGAATAGAAGAGCTAGGATACTGCGTCTTCATGTCATCAAACGCCATACCAGCAATCATTGCCTTATTCTTCTGAATTAGGCGATATGCGTCCTTGAAGCGACTCCAAGGGTTAGTAATAACGTCAGATGGGAAATAATAGTCTTCAAACTGTACCGCAATCGCTCCTTCAGCGAAATCGATGATTTCTTGCTTATTATTAGCAACGTTGCGTTTTGCGTCTAAGAATCGGTTTGCAGCAATACCGTGGAAGGTAGAAACTGGGTTTCCGTAATCTACGTCCTTAGAAACGATTCTATCACCAACTTCAATCGTACCATTGGCAAGATTGGTATAAGTGATTTCTGTAGTCCTTACTTCTTCAAAATCAAGGAAATCAGCGTTAATACGCTCATCTGGGTTATAAAGCTCAGTAGGAGTAATAGAAGATTGTGAAATGTCGTCTAGGATGACATTAGGATTCTCCAGACTTACAAGACGCTCAAATAGCAATCCGAAGAATGTAGACCCTCTGTTAATGATTAATTCGTCAACAACTTCACTTGTTATTGGGTCAACGTATGGAGAAATGAATGTAATCTGTCCTGCAATCTTAGATGAGGCAGAATAGACGAATTCGTTGAGTTTAAGGTCAAATATACCAGTTTCAAACCTAGCAGTACCTGAAGTCTTAGAAACAACTAAACGGTCATTAACAACACCGTCAACAACGTTAGTTTCTTCAATAATAGCAGTATCACCTTCAAGGTTAGTAATAGTCTCACCAAACTCAAAGATAGTTTCAGTATTAACCAATTCGACAGATTCGATAAGAGCAGAGAAGATTTCACCTCTTACAATCTCTTCATTGAGTTGGAAAGTACCACCAGTTACGTTAATAACATCAATATGTGCTAATCCAGAATCTATAACAGTTGCAACAGCATCTGAGAATACACCTTGGACTTGCTGTCCCATTGTTGGGAAGATACCAAAGTTAGTGCCACCACCAGAAGTGTAAAGTGCAATTCTGTAGATAGGTGTAGGAGTAACTCCTAAGATTCTATAGTTAACTTTAGATGCTGGTTTAGGTGGTTCAGAGAATACTAAGTTAGGACCAACAACCTGATAAGATTCACCAGGAGACTGAATAACACCGTTAAGTGTAATCATCAACTGATTCTGTTGGACAATAACTTGCTCACCCTCAACAGTAATTGGGAATTGCTTGTCTATACCATTAAACTGTGGTGAAATATCATCCAGTTTCTTAACAATAGAAGTTAGAATTTCCTCAGAAGATGTCAAACGCTTCTTACGGAAAAGAACCTCAGTATTGTTATAATCAGTGTATATTGGTTGTGCTGCACCAAATGAGGTTATCTGGTTAACATTACTGTAGTTGTTGATGTTTACCTGCTTAGTAAACTCAGTACCAATCTTACGACCAGATACGTCCTTACCACCAGTCAGTTGTAACTGACCAAACATATTGAAACCAGCAGGGTGGTTATTCTCTAATACTTGAGTCTTCCACTCTGTGATAGGAGTCTGTGACTGAATAACGTATGAGAAGTTCTGATAGAAGAAACTATCCTGTATCTTCTGGACAATCTCAGAAGGCTTACCAACGTCATCAATAAATCGGCCTGGTGTCTTCGTTAGGGAGCCAATATTTAATACACCACGAGCAATGCTCAGGTTATCAATAAGACCTGATGCTTTAGAAATAACACCTGTTACTTTCTCTCCAGCAATCCAATCACCAGTATAGTCAACAATCTTAAGAATCTTAGGTCCAATCTGCCAACCAGTGTTTGTGGATACAGTACCAATTGCAGTTTGTGTTTCTATCGCAGATCCTTGGAATACTTGCTCTCCTTCGAGGAATCTGGAGGTTTCTACAACAGCAGTTGCTTTACCACCGAATACCTCGGTTAAAAGTGTCTGTCTACCTTCACCCTGTGTTAGGAAGGTAATATAGTCACCTGCCTGTGCTGATTGTAAAGTAAGACCAAATCTAATCTGGTCAGATTCTAATCCAGCTGCTTCACCTGCAATGGCATAATAAACCTGTCCTTCAACCAAACTGGTCAAACCAGCGGTAGATGGTTTAGGTAATTCACCAGTTGTACTTCCAACGTTATCTGCTCTAAATTGAACCTCAGCACCAGTAGTAATACCATGTGGGAAGTTAAATTGTAGATAGTTAAGGTCTAAGTTAACAACATAGTTAAATTCTGATTTTAAAGTAACCGTTGGTTCGGATGAATATCCAGAACCTGGGTTTTTAATAATAATCTCATTTAGACGATTATTCTTAATAACTGCCTCTGCTTCTGCTCCACTACCTCCACCACCTTCGATTACGACAGCAGGAGTTGAAGTATAGCCAGCACCTGGGTCAGTTATCTTAATTTCGGAAAGTATTGAAGTATTGAATAACTGAAGGTTAACTGGGAAGGTAATTTCAGGTTTCAGGGTATAATCGTGAGAATAACCAAAACCAAACTCATTATTCTTCAGTCTCTTAATCTTACCAATATTAGTACCTGTTAAGAAGACAGAAGCACCGCTACCTTCATCAGGAATGATAACATCAACAGTACCACCAGATCCTGCTAACTGACTACCAAGTATTCCTGGTATTGCATCAATATCAATAGATGCAATAGTATATCCTTTACCTGGGTCGGTTACAGCAACATTAGTCAGTGTGCCTGACCCAACTTCATCATCAACTTCAACAGTAATAGTACATTTAGCACCTTCACCATCTCCATCAATAGGAACGTCATAATAGACACCTGGAGCATATTCAGTACCTCCAGAGGTTATAACACACTTCTCAATCTGTCTGAAGGATGCTATATCACTAATGATTGGTAGTTTCTGATAGAATCCACCAGCAGCAACTAACTTAATGCTGTTTATAGGTCCAACTGCTCTTGTAGAAGTAGTTGAATAGTAAGAATATGGATTATCAAATTCGTCATTAATTATCTCAGCATTCTGTCTTTCTGGTTCCTTAAGTAGAGGGAATTTAAACTCATAGTCACCAATGACTTCTGATATCTTAAATGTACCCTGATAAGGAGTAGTAATAACATCAATGAATGAATTATCACCAACAGGTGAATTAGCACCAACCCTAGATGGGTCAAAGTAGTATGAGATATTAGTTACATCACCTAATACTGAGAATTTAACAAATGGATAGCTACCACCACCAAGAGGAACTCCAGGAGTACCAGACCTAGTGATATTGTTAAATGAGTATTCCAGTTTATACTGGTTATCCTGAGAGAAGGATAGGTAATAACCAAAGTTTGAAGTATCAGATATGTCAAAGACATACTGATGATTTCTAGTAAATTCTAATGTTGGGTGCTTGGCATATATGTTGACATTATTAATCGCATTGTTATTGAATGTTGGATCACTTACAGCAGTATCCCTAATACCAAATGTATACTCTCTAGTACCAATTACTTGGTCTACAAAGAAACTACCATTGAATTGAATACCTTGGAATCCTTCAGTGAATAGAATATCACCTGCTGCAAATCCATGAGCACTATTTGATGTGGCATAGACATACTTAGTCCTAACCTCACCAGTCCTTATTAAGTCTTTCTCTAATCTTGCAGTAACACGAATCTTCTTAACAGAAGCGAATCCAGAGACAACAACACTCTTCTCATCTTCAGCAACAGTAATGTTATCTGCATTAAGACTTACAACGTCTTCTGGAATGAATGTTGATCCAGGATGAATCTCTACAATCTGGACTGAATAGTTGTTACCTTGGTCATAACCCATGTTTCTAGCATAGGTTCCAATTGCTTCACTGGTTGACTTATAATCCCAAGTTACACCACCATCTGAAGCACTACCAGTAGTATGTGTAGGAGGAGTTGTACCTGCAACACCAGCACCACCTACTGCTACTTCATATACATTGAGTTTATGCCAAACTTGCTGTCCTTCAACATATAGAAGACCATCTACCCACTCAGGCATATCAAGTCCAAGATATTGAGGTCTAGGATGAGGATGCTCTGTTAAGTCAATAGTAAACTTACCAGCATCATCGATGAATGCCCAGTTAATTACACCATCACTAACAACACCAGCAGTATGAGTTGGTGCAATATTACCTGATGTACCAGCACCCTGTGCTTGGTAAATCTTCTTATCTGAATATACCTTATCGTTTGCTAGATATGCCTTACCTGCTTCCCAAGGCTCTTCTGGCTCTTCTGTGTCAAAGTATGTGCCAGTTATTTGGTTGACATCATTAGCAGTAGTCCTGTAACGATCAGTGTTATTGAAAGTACCAAAAATCTTACCAACCTGGTACTTAGTGCCGTAACCAGGGTTAAGAAGTGTGCCTTCAGGCACTTTAACAATAGTACCATATGCCTGAGTTACACCAGCGTCATTGAATTGTTCTAAGATAGCACCCTTAGTCAGTTTAATATCCTGACTGAAGGTAAACTCCATTACATTATCAATCTTCTGATATAGAGCATCACGCATGTAGAACTTACTGATTACATCAGCAGTAATCAATAATTTCTTACCAGCAGGTGATGGAATTGTAGAAGTCTTGGTTGCATACTCATAATTATTTTCAGTTAGTGTATATGTACCAGGAATGTAAGTAGAAGGTGCCTGAGACATATCCAATATCTGAAGACCACCTGGACCTGTTTCCCAAAGTGTTATAGCACCAGCAGCGAGGGCAACCCATGTAGTCTGTACTGAAGCATCAGTAAAGGCAAAGTCTGTATATTTTGTTAGACCTGTAGCAGTATATGAATCTCTTCTACTATGAAGTCTATCAAACTTAATTAGAGCAACATCAGAGTTAGATGTTGTTACTGGGAGCTCATCTGTAGGTAAAGTGTATGCAGCAGTAGCATATGGAGCATTATCATCAACTACAAGGTCATCAATCCAACCAATAAAGGATGTGCCAGATACAGGAGCAGAATACTTACCAGCAATGGTCATATCTGCCATATTGATATCAGATGTGCTCTGATAACTTAATTGCTGGTTACCATTGATGAATACCTCATAACGGTATAAACCAAGTGACTCTTCTCTCTTCTGGAAGGTTACATGGCACCAAGCACCACCTGCAAAGGTAGTCCAGTTAGTAGCAGAGGTAGAAGTAGCAACCTCAACGCTATTAACATACATTACCCATTTCTCAAAGTTTGCACTATTTGAATCACCATCAAGCTCAACTTGGATGGAATCTCCCGTTATGGGAGTTAAATCAAAGAATAGTGGTTTGGTATTCTGTGCAGACTGTTGTGCAGTTGCCATAGAGAACCAACCTTGGAAACTAAACTCAGGATTGGATAAATTGTAACCAGAAAGCTTAATTGGGCAAACTGCACTTAGTTTTAGTGCTGAAGTGCCGAATCTGTAGAATGAAGTATCAACTGATGCATCTGAAGGAGAATAGATGTTAAATGTTGCTAAATTCTGCTTCGTGAAGTCATAGTCAAGGTCAAGAACATCGTTGAAACGATATGCTGCCATTTGGTCAGATTGCTGCCTATTAACAGTAAGGATGCAATCACCAGAGTTATCAACAACATGGTCTTTTGCTTGGAAACCAATATTGACAGTATCATCAACTTTAGTCTCAGCAATTAGACTACCATCATACTTCATGTAATGAACGATAGAATAACGCTGATTCTGACTTTCGATGACATCAGTAACAAGAGTATAGTTACCAAAGTTATCAACACTGATACCAGCATGTCTGACACTATCTGGACTACCAGAAACAGTTACAGTCTTAGTCCATTCCCACTGAGTACTAGCAGTTGCTAATGGGAACTTGTTAATCTGAATCTTGTCATACTTGGCAGCACCATTATTATAAATGTCCCAAATCAAGACAACATCATCATATTCATCAATGATGAATTGTGGGTTTCTTACATATCCACCAGCAACAGGGACTTGACGTATCCAACTAATTTCTAGGTTTGCACCATCATAGTAGAATACACCATACATTACATCATTATTCTCTTTATTGATACCAACAAACATGAAGGTATCTTGGGAGATATACTGTAACTGATATAATTCTTCTGATCCATCAGCAGATGCAATCTTTCTCTTCTCTACAAGGTCACCATCAATATCACACTGGACAATCCAGATATCATTAGGATCTGGTGAATTACTATCAGTATAACCACCAAGGTAGATATTCTTATCTTGGTCTAAGCAGATGCTTGTTACCCAGTCTCTTCTTGTACTACCAGATATACCTGCAATTGCTTTCTGCCACTTCAATATACCGTCAGGAGCATTGGCATTATTGAATCCAGACTCATACTGTGCCATCCAGACATCTGGATTAAATGTAGCGTTGTTTGGATCATAATACTGACCTGCGACATATATCATGTCGTTTTCTAAAGACTCATCAAGATGCATCCTGACGAATTCAAGTTTCTTCTGACCTACATTCTGAGGTATAAGAGTCCTTTCCCAGATTAACTGACCTAAGTCGTCAAACTTAGCAAGAAGACCTGACATATCACCATCAGGTTCGGTGATACTACCACAAATGTAAGTATATCTCAGAGATGACTGTACAGTATGATGGATATCAATTACTCCAGCAGCCTCCATATATTCAGATAACCAATAACGGGTTTTCTTGAATTGCTGTGGATGTGATACCCTAATTTGAGGAGGATTATCCTCATCATACCCATTACCAGAGTTGATAATATTGACAGTCTTAACTTGACCTGTCAATTCACGAATAATCTCCAGTTGAGCATCCTGACCCTGTGGAGTTATAACTTCAAAAGTTGGTGGGATATCTTCAACATATCCTGTACCTTCTTGAATTAGATTAATTCTTTCAACACCAGCAACAACTTTAACTCTGTATATCTTACTGGTATTATCAATGATAGGACGAGAATTTACAATGATTTCGTCTTGTTGACGTAACTCATGTCCTATTTCAGTAGTGATGTGACCATAAGGACGGTCACCAATCATCTCCTTAGAGTATCCAATTATCTTCTGTCCCTTAACAGATTCAATAAGTGCAGATGCACCAAAACCACCAGTACCTTCATTATCGAAGAATACGGTGTCATTTACCTGATAAGATTCACCTGGGTTCTCAACTACGAATCCGTCGATTTGAGCGTTTTCAAATTGGGTCGTTGTTTCAACTTCGATGTCAACTCTTGATTCTGCTGATACAGAAGGAAAGTAATCATATATCTGTAGCGTTGCCTCCTCGGACATCTCCAGAATTTCTTGCTGCTCATCAGCATCAATTATTCCATCGTTATTCGAGTCTTGGATTTCAAAGATTAAAGGATATCCTTCAATCTCAGTAGTTAATACATCTGCCTCTTGGTTAGGTTGACGCTCAACGTCAATATCAACCTCAACATAAGGGTCTCTATATCTAACAACACCAGATGGGATATTCTCTTGTGTTGCTACTTGAGAGAAGTTCCAGTTATCTGGTAATGAGTTAAACTGTGGTCCCATGATGTATGGGAATTCAGCAACACCAGCATCAGATGAGTCAACTGTAATGAAGTAAGCATAGGTACCATCTGGGTACTCAGGTGTCTTACAGAAACGTCCATTATAGTTGTCTAAATCACCAGACTGGAAGTCATAGTAGTAGTCAGCAACAAATTGTCCTGGTGGATAAGTTTCAAGGTCAGGACCATCTATACGAGCAGGATTTGGGTTAGTTGCTTCATCATACAAGATGTTAGCTTTAAGTTTATAGGATGTACGCATCCTTCTGATACCACTATTCTGGTCAGTAGGATCGATATATCCATAAGGACCATAAATTGGGTTACCATCAAACGCCCAACCTATAATTGGAGAGTGCTTAAAGTTAGATACTAATTCTTGGAATTGTTGAGTAACTGGGTCTAAGAAGACGTTATCACCAACAACATATCTTAATTCTTTAGGGTCTGATAGGTGAGCATATTCACCACCAAACTGGTTGTTATATCCTGTAAAGACATAACCTCTTGCAATGTCATAATTGTCAACAAGGTCATATTGTAGGTTTCTATTCCACTGATATACAGTAGGTGTAAAGGTCGCTAATTGACCCACTGCTTCGAGTCTAACGGTGGTCATACCCTGTGTATACCCAATACCCTTGTTAGTAATGGTTACACCCAATACACGCCCTTTATCCTCACCAGTGAGACCGATAGTTGCTTTAGCGATTGCACCAAATCCATCACCATTGATGATTACGTTAGGAGCAGTCGTATAGGACTCACCAGAGTTAATAATAGCGATAGATACGATTCTACCGTTAATAACGATTGGTTGTGCTAAAGCACCTTCACCAGAGTTAACCTTAACAGCTGGAAGTGAAGTATATCCAGTACCTGCATTAGTAATGGTAATGCCAGAAATAGGACCACGGACATTAGCATTTGCAGTTGCACCCGTGCCTCCACCACCTGTGATAGAAACACTAGGTTGTGAAGTATACCCTGAGCCTGGTTGCTCAACTAGAATTCTTGTTACTCTACCACCAGTAATAACTGCTTGTGCAGTAGCACCTACACCACCGCCACCAACGATTGATACCAAAGGTGACTCAGTATAACCACTACCTTCTTCAGTTACATCGAAACTTTCTAATGCACCATTAACTACTACCTCAGCAGCAGCGTTTATTCCACCACCTCCTGTAATTTCTAGGTTTGGTTTTGCTCCAGCGTCATATCCAATACCAACGTTATCAACACTGATATTGGTTAATGGACCATATTGAATATATTCTTTTGACTTATAAGACCATATAGAAACACCGTTAATCCAAGAACCGATTGCGGTACCTGGTGAAACGTCTTGTCTCTCTGAAATAGTTTGTACTGTCCGAGGGAACCTTAAGAGTTTTCTTTGGTTTCCTGGGATGAGTGCCGACCCAGTGAAAGGACCAATCTTGTAGTTGGGTAAGCCACTAGCAGCAACATAAACATAATTATCATTAAAAAACGCATTTTGTATATTAGTCGTAAATTCACTAACGACCTTATTAATTGAGGCAATAGTTGACTTACCTCTGTTAAGGTCAACTGATAATAAGATATTACCTTGAGGAAGTATCTCAGTAGGGGTTGCTATCTCATATGAGAAGCTATATTGGTCAAGACGTGCTGTAACGACAAATGTGCCGTTATAGACAACTGGGTTTGCACCATATACGGTAACAGTGTCTTCAACCAATAATCCATGAGGATTATCGCAAACTACAGTCGCAGTTTGGTTATTAACACCACCAGGAGTAATACTGGTAACTTGAATCAGTTTTTTGACGTTATATAACCAAGATGACAACCTTTGGTCTTCAGCAGTAGATCCAAGGTTGGCAACCTTCAATTTATCGCCTTTTATGTAATATGACCCAGTATCGTTAAGAACTGTTGTTCCTGCTTCAGCAATTCCTAATATTCTTAATTTACACTCTTCAGAAGTGCCTTTATTGGTATAAACGAAGATATCCGACTGAATAACAGTACCAGGATCCCAATCTTCGACAACTCCGTTTTTAGAGCGAGTACATTCGATAAATTGGTTTAAACTCTTCTCTTTATACTGAACAGTCTCATTATCGTCAATTAAGATGGTGCCGTTTCTCTCAGGCCATCCAATTGTCGAGTCAACGGTAATAATTTGCCCTGTAGTCGTTAATGGCTCTACAAGTTTGGTTTTATAAGGAATTACGAAGGATCCTTCCAAAGTTTCTTCAGAAATCGCCAATTCGTAGATTGTATCAGTTCCTTCTATGATTGTGATGACATTTTCGATTAATGCATTTGCAGCAGCGACATTAAGGTCTACTTCATCAGCATATTGGTTAACTTGCGAATCTATAAGGTTTGAAGGGTCTCCAGAAATCAATTCTGCCCTTAAAACTGTATCTACAACCCAAGTAGCGTGAGATGGACTAATAATCTCATCTTTTGGATAATAAAGGTCAACATCTTCGCCAAATAGGATTTTGAAGAGATATTGAGTCGCTAATTTAGTACCTTTACTGATATAGAAGTCAGTAATGTTTTTAATGACCTGAATTGGGTCAACTGACGAAAAATCAACGTCAATAGTCGGCAAATACTGTCTTCTGAACTTATCAAAGACTTCCTTGATGAATAAGGAGTCTAAATTGATAACTGTTTGTCCAGCAAGGTGATTTGACTGCCTCAGAGCAGATTCACCAGCATATATCTCATTATGAAGGTTATCGTAAGCAACAGGTCCAGAAACGCCCCTGGAGCACTCTAGGAATGCGCTAGGAGAGTATCCTATACCCTCTTCTAAGATGTCAAAACCAGTAACTTCGTCAAATCCTACATCTACTGATGCACGTGCCTTCTGAGGCTCAGCAATGTAGATTTTAGGTGGGAATTCAGTCGAATATCCAGTACCAAAGTTAGTAATGTTGATATCAGTGATTTCTCCGTTGAAAATCGTGGCAGCAGCAGTTGCACCCGTGCCTCCGATTGGTACACCGTAGGAATCCTTACGATCATCAACAATATAGACAGATGGAGCGTCAGTATAACCTTGACCACCTGTTAACATCTCAATATTGGTAACTGAACCAGATGCAACTGTTACGTCAAGCACCTGAGCACCAATTGGGTCAATAATTTGGACTCTAGGGACGGAAGTATAACCTTTACCACGATTAACTATGTTAATCTCGTATACTTGACCATCTTGGTTAATTTTTGATATTGCTTGAGCATTGATACCGTCATCAGGTGCTGGATCAATGTAAACAGTTGGTGGGTTGCTGTAATTCAGACCCATCGTCAATACAGAGATAGATCCAATGTCAACTCTTCCCTCACCATCAATAGTAGGAGCACTAATAGTAGCACCACCTGGATTTTGGAAGGAAATAGCAGGAATGAAGTCATAACCACTACCACTATTGGTAATAGTTACAGTATCAATCTTTCCAGTGGTGTCATCAACGGTTAGTGCCAGTTTTGCAGGTGTTCCGAAGGTATTCGTCGGAGGAGCACAAACAGGAACAGGTGGATTATAGGAACTATAACCTTGACCACCGTCAATTAGGGTAACATCCTTAATACCACCAATAAGAGACCTAGCAGTAGATCCACCACCGCTAGTTGAGAGGATAGTTACCTTAGGATTGAAATCTAGTCTATATTTGCTACCACCCTTCTTAGGAATGAGTGCTTGAATCTGTCCTGCGTCGTCCACAGAAGCGATTGCAGTAGCACCTGAACCATATGCGGGTGCAATATACTCTACAGAGCGAATATGGATATTATCAGCAGCACCAATAGGATTCTTGAAGACAACCCTATCTTGGAATACTGTGAAATCAGTATATGGGACTTGAAGACGATTATTCTTCTTAATTACAAGACCAATCTCTGATGTTGGAGTATATGGTTGTGTATTTACTCTTAGCGGGTAGTTTTTAGTATTCTGCCATTCTTCAAACGGAATCGCATCGGTCGTAATGATATCTTGGTCAGAATAACCAATTAGATATGTAAGTTGAGTAAATTCTGAGTCATCAGCACCAGTCCTCATTCTAGGAGGTTCCTGGAAACGGATATTTGTACCTTCAATGAAATAGTCAACTCCAGGAACCTTCATTTCATTGTAAGTGATTACAATGAGGTGTTCAGCAGAAGGTGGGGCAACTGGAGTGCCTAAAAATGATAATGGGAATATTGTTTCTACGCCATCAAACAGTTGGAATGGATTTTCTAACTGTTGCTTCTTCTTATTAAACTGTTCAAACGAAATACCTGGAGTAATGATGACATCAGGACCACGAGTCACATCCTCGTAGTAGATGACCTCATTGTCAATCATTATGGATCCATTCTTCTGCTGGAATCCATCAATTGACTCAATTTCTATCTTCTTATCATAAACACCAATATCCTTCAGCAACAGAGTACTACTAGACAACTCTGTTGAGCTATATTGGTCAAGATCTAAGTATCCTAAAAGGTTGTTTAGGATATCATACGGTCTACCCGTCTTCTCTTGAGACTTATAGTACTCAAACAAGAAATTGACTAATTGTCTGTCTTCCTGCCGAATAAAATCGGGTAGTTGATATTCTACCCTATCCGAGACGTTAATATTCTTCGTAGGCATCTATCTTAGAAACAAGATTCGCTGACTGGATACGTGAATGTATCTGTTGGATAATCAATGATATTTATACCCCCTACGTTACCATAATTATAACCACTAAAGTTATTAGGATCGAAGTTGGGGATTGAAACATCGTTGATTGTATAGTCAATTGGATTGACTACGGGGTTAAAGATTGTTGGGTCAACACCAGGAGGAACTACAAGTGATCCACCTGCTGGATATGCCTGTATCGGAAGTCTTGTGGTGCCATCAGGAGTACCTTGTATTGCTATAGGTCCTACACAGACTTTTCCACTTCCATAATCAACGGTACCGACAGCTGGATTGAGGATTACCTCAGTCTCATCTCTCTTAGTAACCAAAATCAAGTTTCCTTTACCATCATCTCTAATATTTACTGCAACTAACACTGTATTTGCAGAATTGGTTGATATAGTGGGAGTTGATACCGAAGCATCGGTAGTTCCATCCGCTAATGTCAAATTCACAAGATCCTCAGTGTATCCTGTGGCATAAAATGTCCCAGATTTGACTACAGAGAATGATGGAGCACATGCATCACCATCTTTGTTGCCTGCTAGGTCTGAAGGGTCGAATAATGGGTTTCCAAAGTCCAAACATTGAGTAAATACGTTTCCAAACGTAAATTGGTCAAGATTTTGACCTAATGTTAGTTGAGTAACGTTACCAGAAATGCTAGTATCAGCATTATCAATCATAGAGCCAAATTTAGACCCATCTAAACGATTACCAAACCTATTATTCTGTCCATTAGTGTTAAATTCATCAATTGCTTGTAAAACCTTAGTACCAAGTTGAGCACCAGTCAAATTAGTCTCTCCACCGTTATAGTAAACGTAAGATTTCGGAATAATGTAGAAACTTGTTGGGTCAATGATGACTGGCTCGATAGAAGCAACCGAATACTTCTTCAAATCGTTTTTAATCTTCTGTTTGGTGCTAGCGTTTAGTTTATTTCCTGTTTTTGGTCGAATTGCGACGTAAACCTTACCATAAATGGGTGGAGATAACTTCTCACCACCATAAGCAGTCACTGATGCTGCCTGAGGATAGATTTCCGAGACAATATGCTCATAATCGGACTCTGTAACTGCCCTATTTTGGGTTGCATACGCTCTAGGTGCTCTAAACTTGACGGATAGACCTGTTTCACGCTCTTCGCCGTCCTGTGAGGCATCCTTTGTCTCTATGGAGATTGCTCCAGGTGATATTACCCTACCATCAGAGTCAATTATGTTACCAATGTAGTCAAAATTGCGACATCCGTTAGCATCAACACCATAAGTGGTCACATAATTGATTGTAATGTATTCTCCATCAATCAATTTACGTCCTAATACCCCATCTCCGAATAAAAGACGGTATCTGAGGTCATCTGTCTCTTCCAAATAGTAAATTCTGGAAGTAGAATTCAATGCTGTAGCATTTGATACCAAATTATAGGTATCAATCTCTGAAGATTGGGCATTTGGACTGATATCAACAGTCAAAAGACCAGTATCAACATTTTCAGAGGGTATAATGAAGTCTTGTTTCTTAGTATAGTCCACTGTATAGTGGAATTGCATCAAATTACCTTGATAAACCAGTACATTATCGAATGTTGCTAGTCCTGTAGTAGTATTAACAGGTACTTTGATGTCATTTGTTACTGTAAATGTAAAATCGTCTGTATCATTCTCTGCTACAAAGACATCTCCCTTCTGTAAAGTCGCATATTCAGGAAAAGTTGTGCCATTTAATGAAGTTGTAGTCTGTGCAATGATTTTTAGACATGCTCTAGGTGCTTTTATTGACCTAGGTGTATAGTTTAACTGCTTTGCAATCCTTACAATGTTATCTCTAACGGTTGCTGTCTCAAGAAAAGCTTCATTTAACGCCATATTAGCGTTGAAAGCAGTATAATATGTGTTATACGCAAGAATATCAATCAAATAGCTGGCAGAAGATCCCTCAAAATCATAATCAGTAAACTCTTTTCGAGTCCTTAGATATGATCTGATGGATTCTTTGATTTCAAAGAAGTCTAACGACGTTAATTGTGATGGTATTGCTGCCATTTTATGCTCTTTCTAGTAGAAAGTCTACGGTTTGGGTTATCTCTTCTCCAACAATAGTGTAATCTATCTCAACAAATACAGCGTTGGTGTCAGATTCATCACGAATTTTCACAGATGTACATTCAATACGAGGCTCAAGTCTTTGTAAACAGTTAAATATCTCTCCTTTCATAGTATCCACGCTAAATGGATCCCATGGTTCAAATAAAAGTGCAGTAACTCGTGATCCAATCTCCTCTTGAAAAGGTCTTTCACCAAATTGGGTCAAGATTAGATTACGAACTGACTGCTTTATAGCATTTTCATTTTTAACCACACCAAAATCTCCAGTATTAGGATTTGATTTGAATGAGACTGCTAAGTCCTTAAATCCTCTGGAGACATATTTCTCGGATCTAAACCGATAGGCGGGCATTCCTTATATTTAGTGCAAGTATAAAGTTATTTATAGGGTTAACCTTGACCTTTGTACTTCTTTCTAGCACCATTACGAGAAGTAGCAGCATATTTTGTGTTTTTGCTGTTACCTTGACGTGTTTTTTTCGGGTTTGGAGTCACATATGACCCAGTTCCCCATGCTCCAGTTGTCGATTTTGCCATTTTAACCTCAAGTTTCTATGATGCTAGCACAGTTGCATGCCCCCAGGCAACTACAGATGAACAAGGGTAACTAAATCCAGGGAATCCAACCCCTAATGGGTCTAGTATCCTTGCTATAGGTCGTTTAAGAGCAAATACCGTTAAGGTCGTTGCTTGTAAAACCCTAATATGACCAACTCCTCCAGCATCTTCTATGGTTAGAGTGCTACACGGTATAGGAGTTGGGGTGGGACACATCGCTTTACCACAAGGACAAATGTACACAACAATATTGGTACATACTGAAATGTGTGGTGTGAATGTATCACCCATTAACATGATGGGAATACCATTAACCAATACAGTTGCTCTCAAAGGAGTAACTGGGAATATTGGAATCAATGGTTGTGGAGGCCACCAACATGTAAAATTCTTAATTGTAATACTATAAGGTATGGGTGGAGTACCACATGCCTGTACAGAGTGGATTGTAGACGGCAAACAAAGTCCGTGACCACTACACGGTAATCCATTTAATGAGGATACAGGTCTTAGGAAACCAAATGCCATTATTTAAACTCCTCATTCAATGTAGTGCCATCAGTCCAAGAGTCAGTTTGACTACATTCATCAAAGTATGGGTTACCATAGTTACGGATTGCTCTGTCTAGTGCATTTATACTACCTGTCAGATTATTCCGCACGGTCATTGTACCATTATATGGTCCCATCATCATTACTTTATTTGAACCAGTCCCCTTCATCCTGTTAGGGTTGATAGCAATAGATGCATCCATACACTTATCCAGTGCTACGCAGGCATCATATAGTTCAGGAGTACCACAGAATGTATTACCTGCTATACCATTACCGTCATTATCATATCCGCAATACACTCTCAACGGACCATCATTAGCAACCACTCCGCGCACATACCTATCCCAACAATCATTAGGTGGTTGTCCGTTACTACACGATGCTACCGTAAGCGCAGTATAGTCTACCGAGTGCGGAGTACCAGCAGGGTCTTGTGCCGTAGGGTGTCCTAACCATGTCTGCACTGCTGCGCTACTACTAATATTACTACCAGCCCACATCTGCAATTGCTCGAGCTCTGTGAAGTTACTTCTGTTATAGTCCCACGTATTCTCATCTAGTCCTACGGGGACAAAGATAATATCTGCGCTATTATTAGGATCTCTATAACATCTACCTTGTATACTTCCTCGTCTGCAATTCCAAGTCCTCTTACCAGCATTACCCTGTGGGTCTCTTCTCCGCATCATATGTGGTTTAGGTAGGGATTGAATCCAATCCATACAGTCCTCACCTTGAGATCCTGTAATCTTACCCTCACACTCAATGGATACTCTGTATGATGCTAATTCTTGTTTGGATGCACAATACTTGTAAGGTAACCAACCAAATGCTTTCTGCACACCATCATCACCGACATCTAAATACGCACAGGGCATATCAAACCATCGAGTAATGTTATAGAGTTTTGGTTGCCCTGTCTTTATACATCTATCCTTTCCGAAAGGACCATACAGGTGAGACTGATTCTCAACATAGCTGTCTACCTGTTGCGCTCCTTGCATAGCGAAAGGCATTACATCCTTTTCAAATTGCGCTATACCTGGGGACATTGAGGAAACTTGACTAAACTGTTCCCTGTCAGGCATCGCATTAGATATCAAACCTACACCAGGACCAATCTCAATACACGCTGCTGGCAGATTCATACAGTAAGATGTGGTGTCCTCTGACAATTCTGCTGCGCGTATGTAACTATCAGGTACGTCAACTGCCTTACCTGACTTAATTAAGTCAAATGAGGAGTTGATATACTGCATATTATCTCCGTCTTCATCGAATCCTTGTGCGCCTCCTTCGATACCACCACCAATACCATCCGTAAGTTGTGTATTAGTTGCGCCAAATGCTTGTGGGTCAGGCGCACCGTCCTCTTTAGCACTATCCCACTTGATGTGCTCAGGCTCTGCAACGATAACTTTAGGTAAATCTGCCTGTGAATATCCCGCACCACCGTCTACAACACGTACTGCCTTGATTATACCTAACTCATTGAGCTCAGATATCTCAAGAATTGCCTTACGCATCTGAAGTCTTTCTCTATTCTTATCCTCTGGGATAGGAATTACCCCTGTATGGACACCAAAGGTCTTCTGGGTGTCTCTCGTGCTGTCCATGACCGTCTGAGAGGACTCTGGTGTCTTAAATGTCTTCTTCCAATCCTCATCCATACTGACGGAATCACCCATAAACTTAGCAGTATCGTTAGGAGAGAAGTCTTCCATCTCTCTAGGATGCAATACTGCTATGGTTGGCTCGATATATCCACGTCCTCCGTTGATAATATTGACAGAATGTATGCTTCCGTCGTCATCTACGACTGCTTCAAGCACTGCTTCGTCTAATGTGCGCCAAGGAATGAGTGCTTTAGGGTTAATTTGCACTTTCCAGTATGAAACTTTCTTTGGAAATTCGTAAACACCCGTAAATGCAACCTTATTTGCTATACCGTAACCAGCAAGAACCTTAATTTGACCTCCATCAGAGGATGTGAACTGCTGTTCATATGAAAATGTGTTTCCTACGGCACCAAATTGGGTAAATTCCATGACTCCGCACTTCAATTCATCACCAAAATAGAATACAGAGACGATATCCCACCCATTTATCTGGTCTCCGCTGTTAAAATCACCATCTCGTGTCATATAGCGGAAGAAAATACGTCTACTTTCAGTGTCACAAGTGAAAAATGACTCTTTTACACCGACTGAACTCTGGTCTGAGATGGTAATGCGGGACTTTGTGGTCTCCCAAGTGTCCTCATGTATCTCATAGAAGTGAGAATGGTAGGTCCATTCAGGAGCACACTGCGGACAACCCTCAGCGTCAGTCGTATTTGGGCAACATTGAGCGTTTGAGAGGATATATTGCGTTGAATATATGGGTCCATTCCACGGATACGTCGTATCGTAGAGATAATATAGGAATTGTGAGTCGTAACTATCCTCAAAACCTAAGAATCTAGGTACAGATGCCTTCACAGCACCACTTAAACCATAGGACCACTCGAAAAATGCATCATTTGACAGTGCTTCTACGTTATCTGGGTTACCCCAACCATTAATTGCTGGTGGACCTTCGACATGATTACCATTTGAGTCACGCATTTGACGATACATGAACTCAGACCACCCTCCTGTACCCCATCCAGGAGATCCATAGGAGTATTGGTCGTCATCTGTATAGTCATACCAACCAGATTTATCAATACATTGACCAGTTGGACCTATTTTACCAATATCGACTACTAATTTATTAGGTTGGTCCCTGACATCATCAGCAAAAACCCAACAAAGGATACCCAAATAACTGTATTGCCTATGAATAGGGTCCAGAGGAGGTATAGGACTGTTGTCAGCGAGGTTTACCTCACTAGCAGGGTCTACAGTATAAAAATGGTCTGGGTCGGGGTGAAGATACTCATACAACGGTACAGGCACCTCAGACCCTGTGCAATACTCCTGTGCGTGTGCTTCTGTAGCAAAGGCATACCCAAGGGTATTACATTCGACATATTTGTTTCTACCACAACCTACCCCATTTAATCCAGTGGGGACGTTACTACCAGCACATAGTTGTGTATCATCAGGCCAATAGGAATAAAACTGTTTGATAGGTATAGCATTCTCTACTTGCTTCCTCATCAACCAGAATACTGGTCTTCCTGACCTTGGCTCTTTATTATATCCTCTTGCTGCCTTCTTCCATGATTCATTCTCGCAACCCATATCCTGTTTTTGTATCTCAGGAGTATTGGTATACTTGTGGTCATCCTTAGACCCTCTGTAATGCCTGTATATCGCTTGTCTCGTGCCACCGATGACCGTTGGGTCATCATCCCCTAGGTAATGGACAATATCTTTGCCGAGTGGCATGCTTCCTGCACCAGCACCCTCAAAGGTTATCCTATAATCATTTGCACCACTACCTACATTAGGATAGTCGCCATGAGTCCTGTAATCTCCACTCTGGGGTCTTTTAAACACTTGAGTGAAATTACCTGATGTGGTAGGATTGGGAAAACTTCTACCAGTCTCCTGGACATAGGCTGCCATTATATACCGACTACAGTCTCGATAGTATTTATTCTCTCAAACAGATTATCCAGTAATTCTTTTAGGTTAGAGTATTCGTCTTGACCTGGTATTTTATATTTAATCATATCGGCACCAGGGGGAGGGATTTTTTGTAGTGCCATTTCTACCCTCTCGACACGTTTAGCAAGATTCGTTAGTGCTTCTGCTTGCTGTTGAAACGCCCAGTTTATGAATTCGGCATCAGTCTTAAATTCAGGGATGGGCTTCTCAATCTTTTCAACCACATCACCATGCACATATTTTCCCATTAGAGATTCACCTCGCGGATTTTTCGGATTTTTTCAGACGCTAATTTTTTATTAGATTAATCAAGTTAATAATCACAAGTAGCGTAAGACATATTTGATTATATCTCATTCATCCACCTTAAACAAACATAGAGACCCATCAGTCTCCTCACTATATTCTAACATATCTCCGACTTCCCAGTCAAACTCTGCTAGCAATTCATCTGATAATTGAAGATATGAATCCCCGTATTCATCCTCCATGATAGTAAGAGTATACCTTTTGCTCATATCATTAGTATTCAGTTGTAATTACATTATGTAGTGTTTTCCCTAACTACACCTATACAGTTAGTCTGATAGAGATAACATGAAGGATGTGTCAAATCATCTATTCTACTTTCTTCCTGCCATACCTGATGAAGGATAAACTTATTACCAAGATAAACTGCACCATGATTCGGAGCACGGTCTGCTAGCTTCGCAGAGTAACCGCCTCCGAGGTCGTCTGTGTAAATCTTATAAAGCAGTAAATCATTCTCTTGTATTACTGAGAAGTCTAATGGCTCTCCCCATGTTGGTTTGGTTATCCACAACCCATTCTCTTCTGCCACTGCTTCATCTTTGAAACTTGTGTATAATCCACTGAAGTTTTTCAAGTCCCTGTCTAATACTTTCTTCGCATATAGTTGAATCACCTCGTAGCACCCTGGATATCTTCTACCAGGCCAAGGGCGACCTACCAAGTCACTGTGCAACTCTTCTAGTGCTTGCTTTTCTTTCAACCTCTGGGGACTCGACATACCTGGGAAATTTTTTTACTGAGAAATATTTTTCTATCGCTGTGATACTTTTGTAGGTTAGCGATAGGGATGTTTTTAATATAACGGGACGCTAAGTAACACAAATGGACGGCAAATCACTGCCCATATGTGTTACTAACTGTGTGTATACTATTTAATACTTAATCACTCATATTGCACATCATAACATAAACCCTCAGCGATGTAATAATCACATAATTGTTGATACTGTAGCAGGGTCTCATTTAACCCCGTATCTATCAACAACTGTGCCATTTCGATTGTATCATTTATCCCCAGTAATCCTTTATCATAATTGTCAAGAATTGCTGCGAATTTGGTTGGAATTGACATTAGTTTCCCTCCGTTAATCGTTGTGCGTCCGCTAATGCTAACTTCTCAGATTTAAACGGTCCATTCTTATTACATCCATCGTAATTATACGCCCAAAAGTATCGCTTACCTCTTTCCCACAATTTAACATCTACTGAGGGAAATTGTGATTGAATTGTTGTTACTTTAGTCATGGCAAATAAGGGGCAGAAAAGGGCAAAGAATGGGGGTTAATCTGTGGGCAATTCTTCACAATCAGTGGAGTAATCGTCCTCGTATAACATATCATCAACCCAGTCAGATTCGAGTGGGTTGTAGTTAGTCTCATCCATGACGATTGTCCTCCGTGTGTGAATCAAACTGTGTGCGGGGTTTGTGATACTTATCCGCATAATCTGTGGAAAAAGTATCATCAACACTTCGAGATTTGCTTCTCGATTGTTTACGCTTTTCTCTCAAACTTTTCGCCCTATGTGATGAATAGGGGTCATTTCGTTTGTAAGTCCTTCCCATTGGAATTAGTTGCGATAGATGTATAATAGTGGAAAAATTGGGCAAAGTCAAGTGATAGTGGACACTTTGTAATATGTCTGTGAGTTGTTGACAAAAATCTGGCGATGTGTTACGCTCTAAGATAACAACAACTCCGCTGCATTTAACTCGAATTAAATATCACACAACTACATTTATTTTGACATTTAAAATATACACTGTTTTCAACAATTACTGTGGAAAAGTGTGAATAACTGTGTGGAAAACTCATTGTTAATTAGATGGTGTAATATTGGCAGTAAGTGTTATTCTCTCATTCTTAGGGTTACTATCATAACCATGCGTAAGATTAGAGGGAAAAATAACAATATCTCCTTCACTAATTTCAAATGTTGCTTCTGTCATATTGTAGGGTGTAAGTTCTAAAGAATCGATTTGAATTATGGGGTAATGATTAGAACTTATATTGCGTCTCCATTTCATAAAAGAATGGTCGGCAGGATTGTAGTTGATAAAGTAACACAAACTGTAGAGACAGTTACTAACTTCGTGGGGTGCGTAAATTGCCCCTTCTGATGCTAACTCAAGGTAACTATCATTAATTGAGAACTTAGACTTATATTTGATGCTGTTATTGTTATGTTTCTCGACTGCATCTATGATTGTACGATATAACTCAGGAATTGCATTTACAACCTCATTGTTATTACCTATCTGTGCAACATTGTGGCAAATTGCTTCTCTCCCATGCTTTTCTAGTATTTTAGATTCATTCATCCACAATAAGATTTGCTCTTTTAAATGTGAATGATTTGGGACAGAATACTTGGTGACAGGTATAGGAAATAAACCATAAGTTTCATGTTGGATCTTGTCACTTAGTGTGTCAGATAGTGGGTCAGTTGTTGACATGATGTGGAAAAAATTAGCGCGTACTGTGTAATACTGTGTAAACTATGTATTAGTCATTAAGTATACTCAAGTTGCGTGATCTGGGCGGATTGTACACACTTTGCGGGACTGTTCTTGTAGTGGGGTTGTTGTTAGTCACCACGTGGTAAATCCTTTGTAGATTATCACCGTGGACTGTATCTTTGATTGAGTTTGTGTTAATTTGCATGTGGAGATTTAGGGGATTAAAGGATTAGTTTGGTCAAGTAATTTGATAAAATCAATATCATCTCTATTCCTAATTTCTTCGCATACTTGATGAATAGTAAGATTATTTAGATATGCTGACATATAACCATATTCGTCCACTAAATGTTCTTTAAGTGCCTGAAAGTGTGCTGGACTGAGTGCAACTGAAAAAGACATGATTATGCTCGCAAAGTATTAAAATAGGGGGTGTGATTGCACCCCCATAAATGTTAGTTATTGTTTGCTATCCAAGCATCAATAACTCTGAGTAATTCGTTGCCTGATTGACACTTACTGAGGTCTTCAGTTAGATAACGAACAGAGGCAACATTGTAAGACTGTGACATAATTAGTGGATGCAATTTGACATGAAAAATGATTAGTTTAGCGACATAATCAGGTCGTGATAGTTGTTAACTATCTGCTGAAACTTCAATGCCTGAGAAGAAAGGAACTGTGCCGAACTTGTTATCATTTAGATACCAATTCCAGTTTTGTTGGAATACACCAGCACCATAACTTACCTCATCCAAAATAGCATTTAGTCTTGATTTTGTGGTGACTGATTGCCAACCACCGTCAAAGATTTGAATGAATGTATCACCAATACGTGCAATTAGGTTGCCGTGTAGATGAACATTTACCACTCGATCCGTTACTGTGACTGAAGTGTTTGCTTTGCTCCAGTTGCGACGCTGGCGAATTGCTGAATTCATTTCAGATTCGATTTTACGCATTTGAGTCAGTGGGGTAAAGGGTGGGAGAAACAAAACCCAGTGAGTGACTAGGTTTGTTTCTCATACATGTATTATAGGGCATTTCCGCACGTTGTCCGCATTTAGTGGACACTTTGCGGACTAGCACACCGCATGGGTGTGCGTCCCCTCTACAAATATATCATTAGTAATGCGATTCAATCTTTTAATACACTTTGTGCCATAATCTTTGTGAACAGGTACAACACAATAACCAGTGGATTTGCGATACAAACTAACAACGCCAGCAGGAATATTGCCTGCCTGAATATTCTTGGAATCTGATTTATCAAGTCTAATAACACGACCGATAGATTGTGCCATCTCGATGACATTAAGATTTCGCAAGAAGATTGTATGAGTGAGTCCACTAACATTGATACCTTCCGATAAGATCGAGTAATGAAAGATAACGAATTTCTTGTTACTTTCTTGCCCCCATTCTTTGAGAGTTTCAAAGAACTTCGTGCGATTAACTTTTGTTTTGTTGACATAAGCACCAAATTTAGAGGTAATATGTAATACATCATACCCACGAGTTCCTAACTCTTTGAGTAATAATGTACGACCAAGCATGTTATTTAATACCCTAGAACTTGGGACACTAACTAACACTTTTGCATCGTGTGTTTCATCTATACTATCAAGAATAGATTGCACAGTTTCAGAGTGATGCACGTGTGCATTTTCTTTGCTATAATGTACATCATGCTCAAAAGGTACGATTGTAGGTGGTAGAATACTTCCACCCTTAATTAACTCAGGTGCAGGCACATTTTCAATAATAGTACCATAAACCTCAGCATTATTCATACCTCTTTCATGTTTATAACTCACTCTAGGTGTTGCTGTAAAGTAATAACAACGTGATGCATATTCACTCACCTTGCTAACACTTTCAAAGAATGATCTTGCAGTGCTGTTGTGTGCTTCATCGAAATAGATTGTATCAATTTTGATACCAGATTCAACGATTCGATGTAAACTATGATATGTGGTGAATATCATTTTATTGAATGGATTTTCATCAATAAATGATATTATCTCATCACATTTTGTTGTTGATTTATGTGGTGTTCTACCAGAATGCACATGCAATATGTTTAATGAAGGGTTGATGATTTCATCAGTAAATGATCTAAAATCATCACATAATTGCTGTGCTAATAGAATACGAGGTGCCACAATTACATTCACTTGATCATCACCTTCATCACAATTTGCGATGAGATCTTGTATCATAATGAATGTTTTACCACCACCAGTAGGTACAACAATTTGACCTTTATTGTGGTGCTTCATTGATAACAAAGCACGTGATTGATGTGGTCTTAGTTTAATAGTCATCTTGTGCAATGAAAGGGACATAATTATCAATTAAGACCTTATATCCTGTGACCTTAGCATTAGCATACTCGTCTGAATCTTCATCATATAAGTGATGATTAGAATTCAAATATGCCTGGATTTCTTCACATAAATGATAAGCATTTATGCCGTCGTCATCATCACAAACGATGCGACAACTGAATTCAATTTGTTTCATTTAGCACCTCCTGATTGTAGAGTTTATCTAACAATGAATCGATGCAATCTTTCTCGTTATCTTCAAGAAATACTCGCTGATTCATGATGCTTTTGAGTACTACACCGTACTCTAATCGTGTGAGTTTTGTCATAATTAAAAGGAAACATCTCCAACTTCTTGATTAGCAGCGACAAGCAGTTTGCCGAGAAGTTGTGAATAAAATCTGCAAGTTTCATCGTCACTATATTCTTTTTTTATCTTATCATGTACCATAGTGATGAGTTCTTCATACTCATCTGTGGTGAAATTGTTATCACCACCCCATGCATACTGTGTAGTCATGATGAAAAGAAATAGAGGGTGAGAGAAACAAAACCCAGTGAGTGACTAGGTTTGTTTCCCATACTATTAGTATACATTAAAAAACCCCTCGTGAGAGGGGTTGTGTGACACTTATTTGACTGGTTGGGGTGTGTCTTGATTGAATGCTCTGTCGTAAGAGTCTTTGCAATACTCATACGCTTTGAGCACGTATGGTCGTGATTGCTTATAGACCCATTTGCAATCTTGAATCAAGGCATTCCACTCATAGAGGTGGATTTCCCATCTAATTTTGAAGTCTTTTTGATAGTCTTCAAATTTTAGTAGGGTGTCAGGTCTGACAGGTGTGTCAGGTGTCACAGTCGTAGTAGTTTCAGTCACGATTACCTTAGCAGTGGGTTTCTTGGGTGCAACTGGTTTCTTAGCAGTTGACTTGCGAGGTCTGCGGGTGCGTGTTGCTGGCATTCAATACGATGCGTGATTACCCTTACAGTATACAGACCTACACTTGACAATATAGTCAAATGTTAAGCGTTTGTCACAAAAAAGTCCAGTTTGTCAACTGTCCTGATTTCTCTCTGCTTGTGATGCGAGGATGCGTTGCGTTACCTCTTCATTTATATACCCTTCAATGAATTGTTTACACTCAGTGATAGTATTATATGTATCAATTCTTTCATACGTCCATAACACATCTTTACTGTCAAACTTATACAAATGCTTGTTATCTACCCTAGTTTCATAATATCTCTTCATACCTAATGGGTTGTTAAGTACACATGGAAGACGTTGATTTATCTCAAATTTAGTATTATTTTCTGTGATAGTATATGCAGGTAATTGTACACTATCAACCACTATATTATCATCACTAATGAATACACTTTCATGATGATATGGATAGTCTGAATTAATACTTACTGATGTTATTGATGCCATGTTCTTTTAATTGAAGTTGAGTATCCATTTGATTGACATAATCAAATATAAAGTATTTACACTCGTTAACTGTAGGAAATTCACCCACTTGTGCATAATCCCATCTATCAATATTATTATATTGAATCTTGTGTCGTTGTGATACTTTATAGGTTGAGTCATCTTTATTAGTGATCACAAAAGTGGGAAGGCGTTTGTCACCTTCCCATATACTATCGTATGTGATCCAGATGTCTTCAACATATCCCTCAACATGATTTCTACGTTGGCAGTCCTCAAGGTCGAGAGGTGTTAAAGTCATTGGCATAAGTCCTCAAAGCGTTGGTGTGCGATTTTGGAAGCGGTATCCTCTATTTCAGCAGGTGTGAAGAGAAGATGAAAGTTTTTTGATTCTAATTCTGCGAGCACCTCATCAAATAGGTTTTCGAGAATCATTTCATTCTGCAAGCAACTCATTTACTCATACTCCCCAAATACTTTGTTGAATAATGAATCATACGCTGCCTCATTATCCTCGATATCGGATGGAAGACCGATGTCAGTAACAAAGGTGAGAAGGTCTTCAACGACTCTCAATTCATCGTCAGTGAGAGTGAGTTGGTTGACTTTGGTCAGTGTCATGGATTCGTTTAATTTCTTTGACTCTTCTATAATATCAGAAAACTGACCGTATGGGGACCATGGTGGACACTTTGGAAACCGTCTGCTTATTTCTGCCTCTATTTGCACGAATAAATCGTGCAGGTCATCATTCCACAGACTGCCCTTAGGTGCGTTAACATCCCCTCTATCCTCATAGGGTTTATACATCCTTGCTATGGACAGGACTCCTCTCAAATATTTCAGTTGTTTAAGATTCAGTCTCATTCATAACCTGTTGCCTAAGGGTAGTTTAGCACCACTGAACAATAGATGCAAACGTGTTGCCTTCTCCTGACTTATTTCATGATATTTAACGTAGTCTTGCAATTCTGATAAGAACTCAGTGTATATTTCATCTGCTGATAGATCAGATGTCATATAATTTGAGATTAAATCTTTAATAGTTGTTCTCCTATTAATGACGATTGATTCATGCTCTGCCATGTTATATTTCATGTTAATGGTGTAATAAATGGTGAATACAGTTCTTGTATAGGTTTGAGAGGATATACTGCACCAAGTGATACTCTGTACCCTGATTCTGGTGCTTCTCCTCTATGGTATTCTGCGCTATTAAATATAACCATCCGTCCTTCCTTAAATGATACTCTTTCTACATCATTTCCCTCTTTATCAACTATAACTGTATCCCCACTATTACCATGTGCCATGTATATAATAGTGAGGTAATCTTCCGAGTCTGCATCACAATGATTACACCCATTCATACCTGGTAATTGTGCATTTAATAGGATACGATGGCAGTGCTCAATGTTATCATCTTTGCAAATATCATTGTATACACAACGATTGAAATATTCACAAAACCAGTAATAATGAATATCTTGAAATTTGTCGTCCAAGTATAACATTGAACCAAAGAATCGTGCCTTATCAAAATCAGCATACGGTGAGTTCGTATACTTAACAGGCATAGTCTCCGTGTCTTTGGATACTATATCAACTAACCATTTAGGGAAATAATCATCTATAACTCTAGTCACTTGCTCTCCATTGATGATAAGATTTACGTTGATTCTCTCGTGCTTTCTCTAATATCTTCTTGAGATCTTCGGAAGCATTTATTCTATCGCTGATGTTATCTTCGATATCATCAACACCCAAATCACCACCTGCTAGTTTATTATTTAATTCAATAATTCTATCAAGTGCTGCTGATGCTGCATCACCCTCTTGTTTGCCCTTCTTGTTCATTTAGTAACTCTGGTTGTTGTACATTAACAAGCAATGACTCAGCATCTTTGAGCAACTTAAGTCGGTCATTGTGATGCCTAATATTGTCATTAAGTGCGTCTTTGACACATGACACAAACTCACCAGGTGTAAGCACCTCGTTTTCAACATAGTCGTGCAATATGTCCTTCAGGTTATCTATACAACAATTAATATCATTTCTATGATCTTGTATACTCCTGTGACCTACGTCTGGAGATTCGTTGTAACTAGCGTTTGTATCTAACATTGTTTTACTAAAGTATGAATTGGTCATAGTTCTTTATACTCCCAATTTGGGTCATTGTTTACATTAATCCAAAACCAATAATCTGGGTTATCTAAACTTGAAAGGAATATCTTATCCTCTCGTTTATGCTCTAGTCTCACAATATTCTTTGAATTGAGATACTGAACAAATGTAAGTTTGCTTTGTTGTGATATGGGTGTTACCCATACTTTACGTCTTAATGTCATTTAATCTAGTAAGAAGATTGTCTTGCATTGGTCTCACTCTATTTACACACATATTATAATATGTGTCATCAATCTCAAACCCTATAAAATGTCTCTTCTCCTCTAAACTTACTTGTGCAGTTGTGCCACTACCCATGAAAGGATCTAATACTAAATCACCTTCATTTGTCCAAGTTTGAATGTGACCTCGTGCCAACTCTTCAGGCATCGTTGCAGGATGCTTGTAACTCTCTTTATTTGATTGACCAAATCCACCACAGTTCTTGATTCTCCAGATATTATTTCTAGCACCAAATTCCTTGATTGGATTAGTCTTATTCTCTCTAATATCTAATTCACCTGTCTTCTTTCTACTACGTGCTTTGCCCCATGATGTAGATCCTGCCCACTTATTTGGTTTGTCACATATAATATTTGTTGTCTTAGGTTTACCCTTAGATAATATGAAACAATACTCAAATGCCTGACTATATCTAACACTCTTTGGACCGCTAGCAAATGCTATACCAGTCTTTTCATATATCATGGTATCATGTAACCTTAACCCACATACATCCTTAAAATGTAATGCTTGCCTGAAACTTGTGCCTGTCTCACTACCGTCAACAGTAGCATCATTCACATTCCACATAATAACACCACCAGGTTTTAAGACTCTATTTAACTGTGCTGCCACAGAATAGAATATGTCCATTGACCATTTGCTGCTATCATTATATGTCCTTAATTGATCATAAGGTGGAGATGTTACCACCAAATCAATACAATCCTCATCAAGTTTCTCCATGCCAGCAATACAGTTAAGATGATAAGTCTTATCAATATCTAACATTGAACATTAAAAAGAGGATACAGTCATTATAACCATATCCTCTACAATTTGTCAAGCGACTAGAGTGTCAGTTGGTAATGGGATGAAATGTAGATACTTTTGTGCAGGTTTTACTATCCCTAATTGTGATAGTATGCAGTCCTCTTCATTGTTTAATAGTTTCAATGTAGAGAATGAATCTTTACGTCCTGAAGATGACTTCCAAACGTTAGATTCAGTCAAGTTTGTATCAATAACTACAGACCCAAATGAATCAATCTGATTGTTATTGAAAGTATACTTGATTGCCCACACTATGTTGGTCTTAGCACCACCGAAGTGACTGGTCTTGTTACCAGTTGCGAATGATGCCTTCTCAGTGCCACCAAGTAGTTTGAACTCTACTTTAGTATCACTAAAGACATAATCATACCCACTAACTTCCTCTCTCCTGCCATCGATACCGAGTTGTTTGATACCCTCTTCAATTATGTCATTGACAATATATTGAAAGAACTTGGTGAAATCAGCAGTGGACATTGTGTCCTTATAATCCTGAAGAGTCTTTCCATAAATGGTGAACTCACTTAGATACCTGTTGGTTTCTTTGATTGTCCAAGTGGTGAGGCGGTCAAGGTCTGTTGTTAGTGTCATAATGCTGTGTCGTTTTTGACTCTCTTAATATACATGAGATAAAATGGGGACGCAACACACCTTGTGACACTTTTACCAACTGTCCACTAAATCACATCCCATATAATGTCTGTCTAGTGACCATGCAACATCAGCAGTGGTGCCACTACCCATGAAGGGATCAAGTATAACGTCATTAACCTCGCTGCCTGCTTGAATAGCAGGTCTTATCAACTCCTCAGGGTATGTTGCGTGATGTCCTGTTGACCTATGTGGTTTGACCTTGACTTCCCATACTGATTTCTTACGCTTCAACTGTCTACCATCAACCGTTGGTACTTTTATACTATCCACATCAAAATAATAATTCTGATTCTTACTCAATAAGAAAATATATTCATGTGACTTAGTACATCTATCCCTTACACTCTCAGGCATGGGGTTTGGTTTACTCCATATAATATCTTGTCGTAAGTACCAACCATCCGCACGTAATGCAAATGCTAACATCCAAGGGATACCGATTAGATCTTTCTCTTTTAATCCTTCTAATTTATTACCTCTACGTGGGTTAATCTGTGGTAAATCTTGATCACCACCAAATGATTGATTAGGTAATGCCTGACCTTTACCACCACGATAGTTATAATAACTATCACCAATATTCACCCATAATGTACCATCATCAGTTAGTATATTTCTTACTAATCTAAACACACCAACTAACTCATCAACATACTCTTCAGGTGATTGTTCAAGTCCTATTTGTTTATCACTTGACTTATAATTACGCAGTCCATAATAAGGTGGAGATGTTACACACATCCTACATTTAGTTGTTATTTGTGGTAGTGTCTCACGACAATCACCATATAATACTGTGTCAATCATCTTTCATTATTAGTGGTGTTTGTGCTGCTAACTCCTGATTTCTTTGGTCTAAGTTTCTATTAAAATTCCAATTACTGATTTTAATATAAAGATGATAGGGTAAACATAATAGTTTCTGTGTAATATACTCCAGATATAACAACGAGAGTATAATATATTTCTCAATCATCTTTCTGCTTAATGTTATACTCTATCACAATCTTTTGTGATTGTCTACCCATACTATTCAATGTTGTGGATTCTGACCACTCACCTTTGAGTAAATCTTCCATCAATCTTTTATCTAATCCACACATCTGCACACAATTCTCTACACTCTTACGCACAGATTCAAGACCATTAGGATATACTTGAACCTTAAATCCATGCTTATCTAGTTCATTACCTTCCTCATCATATTGTTTCTCAGTCATTATTCATACCTGTAATATCTGTTGGTAAATCTTCATTACCTGGATGATCATTTATCACACCTTTATAGTTTTTACGGTTATAAAAGTGCTCATCTTCTATCTCCATATCTTCCCATTCACTAGGATAAACTAATACATTTGTCTGTTGATATCCGTGCAATGTATCTTCTTTCTCCCATTGATGTGTAGTCACTGTTATATACTCATCACCAATGAAATTAATAACACCTTCATCACCTGATTTCAGTCGTACTTTCATACCTTTCTCTAAAGATTTGAGGATGTTTCTTATCTCCAATGGAATTGCCTCCGCTAAGAATATAGGAATAGTCATAGTGTTAATGCACAGTCGTCCCAACCGAATGCACCCTTTAAGTAATAATTAAATGCCATACTATATCTTTTTTCCTCACTATTATTAACGTTAATAGTATGAGGTAAATGTGATGGGAATAGTATAATCATTCCGTCTACAGGTTCTATTACTGCTTCACGCATATTATAGATATTAGATTCTACAATATCAGGTAACACAGTTTGTGTTACATAAGTGGGAAACATAGCGGGGACATGAAATAATATCTCACCACTATCTTTAGGTATTTTAAAATACATAACCCCACTAAACATACTGTTAGTATGTGAATGACCAGCACCTTGATCACCCTTGTGATGTATATTAACCCATGAAGATTGGTGACATAAAGTATGTCTCTCCATGCCAATTCCTAACACCTGAGTGAGATAAACATACAGATATTCTTCTGCAATGTTTCTAATTTCTGGTTGTGATTGTAACCACTGAGTATTCTTGGACATGCCACCATTGTTCTCAACATTGTTGAGAAAATGATACTCGGTGTTAACAACATCTCGTACCATTTGGTCTGTTAGTTCAAACATATCAATGTAGACTGGTTGACTAAACAGTGGTAATACTTGTCCAGTTTGTTTCATCTTAAATGTAATTTTTCAGCGATATGATATATTATATCATGCTGATCTTTAGGTAGTTTGCCTTCATTAGTGTAGGCAGTTTTAGCGAAAGTAAATAATGCTTTCTTCAATAAATGTTTCTCTTGATTGTTAAGTAGTGCGGTACTTGGCATAGGTGCTGATGACATCACATCCCCTTTTGTGATATAAAGTATTATTTATTGGTACGATACGACTCCCATATCTCCTTGACCGTTTCAGGGTTAAACCCTGCGATACCTCTGTCATGCACTGGTGGCATTCCATTCATCTCATGGTCAGTAAATAGTTTCTGTCGTGTCGCTGGATCCATATACTTATACGAGAGGATATATCTGTTGTGCTTATACTTGGGTGTTGGTGGTCTACCTGTATGGGGTATCCTACCGTCAAACATAACCACTCTGCCTGGTCTAGGTTGAACTAACCTGACAGCATCTAAATCATCATTATAAAATATAGTCTCCCCACCCCATTGTGGATCCCACGCAGGGTTCATGTATACTAGCACAGTTTTGTTGTCTGGGCAAAAATATGGGGCATCTACGTGGATTCCAGGATCATTCCCCTCTCTTAACACATTGATATATGCTGCGTAGAGGTTGGCACGAGGGGGCATTTTTGGGCAAACTTGCTCCAAATAATTCAGTATATCTAAGTAAATAGGGTCGTCACTGCCTGGTACACCTACGTTGTGAAACCATTCAGGATCATCAATGGGTGTGAAATTATAGAACTGATGCGTCCAATATAATCCAGCATGTTCTACCTCTGGTTGTTGATTGGTTGGTGGAACATCAACACGTGTAAATGTATAGGGTAGATGTACTATCTTTTCAAACATCTCCCACGATACTAATTTAGTATCATATATTTGTATTCCACTCATGGGTTAAACTCCATACGTCCCATTATATTCAGTGACATAATATATCTATTCTCATCTGCATTACTCTTCTCAGTCTTATGTTTCAACCAACCTGGAAAGAATAATACATCATTAGTTTTAACATCTATTGGTGTATAATCCATCTGTTGATCATAATAATAATAGTTTAATGGTTCACCCATCTTATGAACTTCTAATGGATTCTTTACCATAAATCTACCACTATTCTCTGGTACTTTAAGATAACAACTCACTGCTACCTGTACATTTTGATGGTGGTGCTCCTTTGTCCACCCTCCTCTAGGATGTCTGTTAATCCACCCTTGTGATATATGTTTACCTAATGGCATCAGTCGCCACCTTTCCCATATCTCATTAACACGTGGGTATAAGAAATTATCTCTGAAGTCATGGAAATGCTCCCAGTCATGTGGTGGATGTATATTACTACACACCACCGTGGTGATACCACCATCCATTTCTAATGTGTCAAACTTCTTGGTCACAGTCATATCATGTGCCATCTCACAATACTCATCCACCCTCTCTTTGATATCATCAAACTTGAAATCATAAGAGTCCTTGAAGATGTATGGATTAGGATTAAGAGGTTCTAGGTAACTCATAGTATTGTCTGTCTATTCTCCTGATGTGTGGCATGTCAATCATAATATCCTGCATGGGTATGCTCATTGACAGGCGTTTGCTGGCAGGTTTGGCACAGTGCCATGTCCTTGCAGGTATGTATATTATATCACCTGGTTTGAGTATAACATCTAGTGCTACGTCCATGTCCTCAGGTGGTATGGGACACTGCCTCTCTTGTCCCATGAGTTGACTGCTTCTATTATTATATACTATCCAGTGGGTTTCACCCTCTATCTGTAATATAAAATTCTGTGCTAAGTCCTCATGTATATTAAATGATCTACTAGCACTCCACCCACAATATATGTGCATCGCTGCCCATACTCTTGGGAAGTATTTCTCTACCTCTGCTAGTATCTCTTGATTCTTCCTGTGTATAAACTCAGCATTATTAATGATAAGGGTGTGACCATCCTTAAACATGTCCATTAATATACTCTGCTCACCACATGGTGGATCAGACCATATCCTACCGAATCGTGGAAACTCTAGGATACTATTATCATCCTTATTAACATACTTCAGGTCATAGAACCATGGGTTATTAATACAATGCTCCACATCCTTCCAGTTACAGAATATACTGGGGTTATCAACTATACCCTCCCAATACTGTGGAGAGTCATCAGTGTGCCACTGCTTAGTTGTTGTTAGTTTCGTAAGCAGAGAGGATATCATGATCTGACCAAAAATTAAAGTTTAATACAACCCTATACTTATTAACTATAGGATTAGAGGATGCGTGGTACCTATGTCCATCGAAACATATAAACTTACCTGCTTCAGGTGTGATACGCTTCCACTCAGTATATTCTTGCTTCCTACCTCTTAACCATCTATCATTTATAGTACCTTTATCAGGGTCATCCTTCTGCTCAAATAATACTGTCTCACCATCTGAATCATGAAAATAAAATAGTCCAGTGTAATGGTTAGTTTCATGATCTGTGTGTGGTGCATTATGATTAGTATTACCATTAGCAAGTTGCAATGCTAATCTCAATCGAAATATATCTACAGGTACTGGAAACAAATCCTTAA
>MDTE01179945.1_pt1 | contig 57910 bp, 55 predicted proteins | sample 811231 | NCBI WGS metagenome assembly MDTE01 (sample SAMN05326651, study PRJNA326480) | marine metagenome | isolation source: seawater | place: Indian Ocean: Red Sea | collected 2010
GGGGTGGACGATGGGACTCGAACCCACGACGACCGGAATCACAATCCGGGGCTCTACCAACTGAGCTACGCCCACCACAGTTTTATTAAGTTTAACCGTACTTTACTTGGCGCGCCCGGCAGGACTCGAACCTGCAACCCTCGGCTTAGAAGGCCGATGCTCTATCCGGTTGAGCTACAGGCGCCCTTTTTCCTGACATGCGCTCCCTGATCTAGTACCCATATTAAGGAATGGTCGGGGCAGACGGATTCGAACCGCCGACCCTCTGCTCCCAAAGCAGATGCGCTACCAGACTGCGCCATGCCCCGAACGTTACTAATATGCAATCTTAATGTTCCTAAGCCAAAGCCGCAATTTGCGTACCAAAGAAACTAATATGCGAGAATCCACATCTTACTGAAAAAGAAGCAATTTATGTCAGGCAAAATTATAGACGGTAAAGCTATTGCACAGGATATACAGGCAGAAGTTACCGAAAGCATCAATATACGAATGAGGAAAGGTAAAAGGGCACCTGGACTTGCCACTATTCTTGTGGGAGATGATCCTGCATCACATGTTTATGTGCGCAATAAGAGAAAAGCCTGCGATAAAACAGGCATAAAGTCATTCCATTATGAGCTCAAGGCTGATATCTCCCAACGGGATCTCTTCAACCTAATCGATGAACTCAATGTCAATTCTGAAATAGACGGCATTCTCGTACAATCGCCCCTACCTAAACACATTGATGAAATATTAGTTTGTGAACGGATACTGCCTACTAAAGACGTAGATGGATTTCACCCCTACTCTTTAGGGAAACTATGCCAAGGTATGCCTGTATTAAGACCCTGCACTCCTTATGGAGTCATGTTGATATTAGAACGATCAGCTATAGATATCTCTGGAAAACACACTGTAGTTGTTGGACGCTCTAAACATGTTGGCCGTCCACTTGCTTTAGAAATGCTACTTGCAGGAGCTACTACAACTGTCTGTCACAGCTTGACAAAAAATTTAGCTCAACATGTACGTTCAGCTGATGTTCTTTGCGCAGCTGTTGGCAATCCTAATGTCATACCTGGGGATTGGATCAAACCTGGTGCCATAGTAATCGATATCGGCATTACTCGGCTTAAAAATGGCAAATTAACAGGTGATGTAAATTTCGACGAAGCAAAACAACATGCTAGCTTCATTACTCCCGTTCCAGGTGGGGTAGGTCCTGTAACGGTGGCTACATTAATGAGCAATACACTACTAGCCGCAGACTTGGCTCAATCATAAAAATGGCAGCTAATAATCACCTTGTTGAGCTACGCATCGGTTATTATTTACCTGCTAAAAACATGTAGAGAATTACCATGAGGTTAAACATACTATTAATCTGGATGGGATTGGCCGTAAGCGCGGCCAATGCGCAAGAACCCACATCGCTAGACGAAACCAATCAGTCTAGTGAACCTCAAGTTAGGTTTGTTACCAACTTAGGGGCATTCACAATAGGGCTGGATAGGACTAGAGCTCCTTTAACAGTCGAGAATTTTTTAAATTACGCACGAAATGGTCATTACCAAGGAACCATCTTCCATCGGGTTATACAAGGATTCGTTGCACAAGCTGGGGGGTTCACCCCTGAACTTCAAGAAAAACCAACACCTGATGATGGTACTGTCATTAATGAATCTGGTAATGGGCTTAGTAATCTTCGAGGAAGCATAGGGCTTGCACGGGGTAATGAACCGCATGCCGGAAAGGCTCAGTTCTACATTAATCTTTCTGACAATACAGATCTAAATCCTAGACCAACTCGTTGGGGCTATGCAGTATTCGGGAAAATCATAGAAGGAATGGAAATTGTTGATCAAATAGGCCATGTACCAGTAGGCGCAAGCGGACAATTTGATAGGGATGTACCTTTACAACCCATCATAATCGAAACCGTTGAGCTTATTAACGACTAGATACTAATGACCATTCTCTTTATCTCTGATCTTCATTTAGACTCAGAGCGACCAGCTGGCATTGAGCAATTCCTTAGCTTTATAGCTCAAGAAGCTTCTCAGGCTGATGCCCTATATATCCTTGGAGATCTATTCGAAGTATGGATTGGAGATGACAGTACTGAACTTAGTAATGCTCCCATCATTGAAGCTTTAGCTAACCTCAAACTTAAAGGAGTGCCTTGCTACTTTATGCATGGAAATCGTGATTTTCTCATAGGCAAAAGATTTGCAGCAGCAACAGGTTGCAAGTTGTTGGAAGAATATGAAGTGGTAGAAATTGGTGGAACGCGTGTTCTACTAACTCACGGCGACCTACTTTGCACAGATGATAAACCTTATATGGAACTTCGTAAAAAACTAAGGAACCCAAGCTGGCAAAAGGACTTTCTGTCCAAAACACTTGACGAACGAAAAACCATTGCGGCTAATATTCGTGAATATAGTCAACAGGCAATCGCTGAAAAACCCCAAGAAATAATGGATGTAAACCAAGATAGCGTTGCTAAAACGATGGCACAATATGGTGTAAATTTATTACTGCATGGGCATACACATCGACCAGGTATACATCATTTTGATCTAGATGGAACCAATGCTACTAGAATAGTATTGGGAGACTGGTATGAGCAAGGAAGTGTTGTTAGGTGGAATACAGAAGGATATCAACTCGAAAATATTACTTAGAATTCCAGCTAATCATTCACAATCTACTTGCTAAAGACATTAGAGCGCACCCGCGGCCTGCAATGGGTCTTCATCGTTTTCTTGAGTTTTAAGCATGGCCTCTCGCTCTGCTTTTGCAGAATCTGAACGTACAACCTCTAATTGGTCCAAGTATGCGGGGCTTACATCTCCCGTAACATACTTTCCAGAAAAACATGATGTATCAAAGAAATCTATGCCTGCGTCTTCGTGGTAAACCGCATGCTCTAGATCTTTAAGGTCCTGATATACAAGCCAGTCCGCACCAATAATTTTTTGGACCTCTTCTACTGTCCGGCTGTTAGCAACTAACTCACTTGCAGTAGGCATATCAATACCATATACGTTAGCGTAACGGACAGGTGGCGCTGCTGAGGCAAAATAGACTTTACTAGCTCCTGCTTCACGGGCCATATTAATAATTTGTTGAGATGTAGTTCCTCGCACTATTGAATCATCAACTAAAAGAACATTCTTTCCCTGAAACTCAAGATCAATAGCATTAAGCTTTCTGCGAACTGAAACTCGGCGCTCTGCCTGACCTGGCATAATAAAAGTTCTTCCAATATATCTATTCTTAATAAATCCCTCTCGATACTTTACGCCCAATTCATGGGCTACCTGAACCGCCGCAGTACGTGACGTATCTGGCACGGGAATAACCACATCAATATCATGATCTGGACGGGCATGCTTAATTTTTTCTGCTAATTTTTCTCCCATTCTAAGTCTTGCCTTGTATACCGAAAGCTTGTCTATTACCGAATCGGGACGAGCAAAATAAACAAATTCAAATATACATGGTGAATACGAATGTTTATCAGAAAGTTCTCGGCTATAAATATTTCCATCTATATCGATAAAAACTGCCTCACCTGGTAAAACGTCACGCTCTAGCTCAAACCCAAGCGCATCAAGTGCGACACTCTCAGATGCGACCATCCGCTCTATGCCTTCAGGTAGCTCCCGCTTACCAATGACTAACGGTCGTATGCCGTTAGGATCACGGAAAGCAACAATGCCATAACCAATGATCATGGCAACTACAGCATACGCCCCTGAACAACGCCTATGAACTTCTCCCACTGACTTTAGAATTAAATCTGCTGTTAAATCCTCACCTGGCTGCTGACCGAGCTCATGGGCAAACACATTCAGCAATACCTCTGTATCTGAATCTGTATTTAGATGCCGGCGATCACTTTCAATTACTAGTCGTTTTAGTTCATCTGTATTAACTAAATTCCCATTGTGAGCAAGCGCAACTCCATAAGGAGAATTAACATAGAAGGGCTGGGCTTCCAACGTACTTGAACTGCCAGCCGTTGGATACCTGACATGGCCTATTCCAATATTGCCAGTGAGACGCAGCATGTGATGTTCTTGGAATACATCACGAATAAGCCCATTTGATTTACGAAGATGTAATTGCCCGTCATCTTCTGTCATGATGCCTGCGGCATCCTGACCCCTATGCTGCAGGCTACTCAAAGCGTCATAGAGCCCCTGATTAACAGCTCCTTGTCCAATTATCCCTACAATTCCACACATATGCTTAATCTACACAAAGTTTCTTTCCTGAATATAATGACCACCAAATTCTGCAAAAAATAGAATACCTTCAGCTATGAGATCGCCGTAGGGTTTTAACGCAGCCTCTTGCCACCATGGATCCTCATCTAGGCCAGAAATTCCCAGAAGTAGGACCATCAGACCCACAACAATAACACCTCGACCCAAACCAAAAATCGACCCTAATACTCTATCCACTCCACTAAGAACGCTTTTTTTGACTATCTCCCTTACCAACCAAGCCAAGAGCCCTCCGGTAGCCATAATAGAGATAAAAATTGCAGATCTTGCTGCCCATATCTTTAATTCTGGAGCAACGACCCATTCACCTAACAATGGCTCTACAAACCAACTAAACTGCCAAGCTAACCAAATTGCTACTAACCATATGGTTAAAGATAGCACCTCTTTAGTAAAACCACGCCATGCCCCCAAACAAGCTGAGATACAGCAACATAAAATGATTACCACATCAACCCACGACATAGGCGATACATTGCATCTTTTTAGTCTTGGCTAACAACCTGCGCTACAAACCCGTGCGTTCCAAGAGAGGAAGCAATTGCTTCGGCATCCGCACGAGAAGATTCAGGTCCAATTCTAACTCTGAACATAGTTCGGTCACTGGTGGCAAAACTGGAAACATTAGCATCAAAGCCAAAAGTAGCTATCCGCTCAGCTTGTCTCTGTGCATTTTCTTCCTCTCGAAAACTTCCCACCTGTACCACCCACATATCCTCCTCAAAAACACCCATATCATTCAAAGTTTCGCTGTCGCTCTCCTCTTGAAAACGATCCTGATCATTATCCAGAACTTCATAAATTGGCGAGGCCTCTACACTAACTGATGTTGCCCCTTGATTATTGTCTATTACAAAACCATTCCCTGGCTCCAGAATTAATGTTTCTTGGTCTTCCTCTAGATTAACAATCTGAGTCCTAACATCTGTGTTGTTTTGTGGGGCGGGCAAAGCTAAATCAACTGTAGAATCCGTATTTACAGATGAAACTGTATCCATAGTAGATACCGGCCCATTCAATATCATTGGGGCAAACAATACCGCTAGTGATACCAGCACTAGGGCTCCAACGAGTCGTTCCTTCAAACTTTGATCCATCTAGAAATAAGCTTGTCAAGCTACGACGAACTGGAGTATAGCCCAACCGCCGTCATAGCGGGACCTACTAAGTAAAAGGAACCATAAACTAAAACACGATCACCCTCACTTGTTTGATTCCTAGCCCATTCACATGCCATATTGATATTCATAAAACTTGTACTACTTACATTGTGTGGCAATACATCTTGCATGCTTTCTGTGGTCGCACAGCGCTCATCTCCAGTATGTGTAAATATCCATTCATCTACTTTTGAAAGCATTGGCTCCAAAATACCCTTAAGATCTTTATCTGCCATGACGGCTAAAATAGCAATGGTTTTCCCCTTTATAGGATGATTTTCTAAAAAATTGGAAAGAGCTTCCGCTGCAGCTGGATTGTGGGCAACATCGAAAACCCATATAACGCCATTAATCTTTCGGCTTTCCGAACGAGCTTTTATTTGCGCATTTTTCAAACCCATTACCAATGCATCATGACTTACCGGTAACTGACTCTGACTGGCCTCTACTACTGCAACGCATCCTGCCGCATTTGTAAGTTGCTCGTTGCCACCAAAATTTGGAATGGGTAACTCTTCCATTACACCGTTAGCCCCCTCATAGTTCCATGTCACTTCACCGGGGATGCAATCATAATGATGCCCTACTCTTTTCATTAGTGCCCCGACTTTTTGTGCATAGTTTATAACGCTCTTTGGACAATCACGTTCTGCAACAATTCCCGGCTTATTAACACGCATGATTCCTGCCTTTTCATAGCCAATTTCCTCTCGTGTTTTTCCTAGCCATTCCTCATGGTCTATGGCTACACTTGCTATCAAGCTAACGTCTGCATCAACTGCATTTACTGCATCTAGTCGTCCACCAAGACCCACTTCTAGGAGAACCACATCAGGTTTCAAGGAAGAAAAATAGACTAATGCAGCTAATGTTGCATATTCAAAATATGACAAAGTTATATCAGTCCGTGCATTATCGATAGCAACGAACATATCAACTAGATCTGCGTCAGAAATATTGCTTCCATTAAACCGAATACGTTCATTAAAGTGCCAGAGGTGAGGAGAGGTATATACTCCAACTCTAAACCCTGCGTGAAGATATATACTTTCTAATAAGGCTATACATGAACCCTTGCCATTAGTGCCCCCTACGGTGATTGTTGTGTGCTCAGAGCATATTGGCAGCATTTTGATTACAGCCTTTAATCTGCCCAGGCTCATGTCAATCTTTTTCGAATGGAGCGTTTCCAACCATTGAAGCCATTCAGCAACAGTTGACAGCTTTGAAGGCAATTTTATGCTCTAGCAGGCTTCGGCTGATCCAGCATCTTTGCAAGTAGAGATGACAGTTCGTCTCTCATATGACGTCTGTCAATAACCATATCTAATGCCCCTTTTTCAAGCAAAAACTCAGCCCTCTGAAAATTTTCTGGAAGTTTCTCACCAACCGTTTGTTCTATAACCCTAGGCCCTGCAAACCCTATAAGAGCCTTAGGTTCAGCTATGTTAATGTCCCCTAGAAGCGCTAAACTAGCTGAAACCCCACCAGTTGTTGGGTCAGTCATAACTGAAATATAAGGTAGTCCTGCATCCGCAAGATCTGACAATGCCGAGCTAGTTTTGGCCATCTGAAGTAAGGAGAAAAGCGCTTCCTGCATTCGAGCGCCACCACTTGCAGTAAAACAGACAAATGGACGTCTGTGTTTAATACAAAACTTTATGCCCTGACAAAACCGCTCACCTACCACTGAACCCATTGAACCAGCCATGAAATTAAATTCAAAAGCTGCTACTACAACCGCTATAGACTTAACGTTACCAGCCATGACAACTAACGCATCTTGTTCTCCGGTATTTTCCTGTGCCTCAAGCAATCTGTCCCTGTACCTTTTGCTGTCTCTAAATCTTAGTGGATCCTGTGGCTCTAATTTGCTGCCAATCTCATACCCAGAATCAGGATCAAGAAATATCTCAAAACGCTCACGCGCATTAATCCGCATATGCGCGTTGCACTTAGGGCAAACATATAAATTACGCTTAAGTTCAGCGCGGTAAAGCTGTGCACTACAATCATTGCACTTTACCCACAATCCTTCTGGTACCGAATGGACCCTTTTTTCGGTCTTAACCCGAGAAGGCATTAATCTATCAAACCAACTCATATTAAACTCACTAATGCGTGACTCGGAGATGATAACTAAAACAAGTTCTAAGCACAGCCAATTCTAAAGATTCAGATAAATTAGAACCGCGTAACACTCAAGAGAAGATGCTTACAATTCTAAAATATTTTCTAAAAGATAAAATCTAAAATTATTTGGAAAAATCAGGAAAATCATATAGATAAGGGTAAGTCACACCAATAAGAGAAAGGCCCTGAGGTGGAGCTGTCACACCTGCTTTTTTTCTATCACGACCTTTCAATACTTCCGCTGCCCAACTTGGACTAGCTTTACCGCATCCAACATCAGTTAGTACACCTACAATATTTCGGACCATATGTTGCAAAAATGCATTAGCTGTAAATTCAATTTGTAGCAACCCATAACGCCTATTAATTACCACAGAATCAAGCCTACGAATTGGCGAGTGAGATTGACAGCTAGAAGCACGAAATGCTGAAAAATCATGCTCGCCTATTAGTAGTGCAGCTGCCTTTTTCATCAGCTCTTGATCCAATTCCTGTCTCCACCACCAAACCTGATTTCTTAAAAGGGCAGACCTAGTCTCTCTTTCTTTTATGAGATAACGATAGGTTCTCAACAGTGCTGAATGCCGAGCATCAAATTTACTATCGACCGTTCTTACCCACCTTACAACGACATCATTCGGCAAATTTGAGTTTATACCCAACAACCACTGCCGTGGATCGCGAACTGAGCTGGTATCAAAATGAGCAACTTGGTACTCAGCATGAACTCTAGCATCTGTTCGGCCCGCCCCAAAAACAGATAAATTTTCGTTAGCTATTTTTGAAACTGCATTTGCTAGTGTTTCCTGAACAGTACGCCCTGAACGCTGAATTTGCCAACCAACGAAATCGGTACCGTCGTATTCAAGGCCCAAAGCTATCCGATGGACTATGTTTGTCATATCAGGTATGCGTTAACAAGCTATTTTAAAAGAAGTGCAACAAGCAATGCTTTAGCCTCTTCCCGTTGAATGGAATCACCCTCCTCGATAACTTCCTCTAAGACCTTGCGGGCGCTCTCTTCATCTCTCATATCGATATAAGCCCTACCAAGGTTAAGTTTCATACCAACATCTGTGATCTCTGACTCAGAAAGTTTACTTTCCTCGCTCTCGTTACTGGTTACTTCATCATTTTTTAACTGATTCTCAAGCGTTTCCCAACTTCTCACAGAGTTATTACCAACTTGGTTTCTATGCTTGAGATACCAAGTTGCTGTAGCGGTCAAAACCCCTAACCCCAGCCCCATCAACAAAAAAGGTGAAGATAGAAAATTAATTAATCGAGAAAGAAAAGTTGTCTGTTGTGTCCCAGAGTCTGCTGAGGATGATGCAGGATCCGTTTCGTTCCCCGGCTGAATTATTTCCTCCTGAACAGCATCTGTTGCAGCAATTTCCTCCATAGTCGAAAGAAGGACTTGTAGCTCAGCGATTTCGCTATTCTGCACTTCTATTAACCTTCGTGCTTCCTCAAGTTCAGCCTGCAGGGAAGTATTTTGAACTTCTAATTCAGTCATAGCGACTGTATCTGAATTTGCCGGCACAAGACGCAATCCAAACTGTCCTTCTCCAACCAATCCGCTCCATTCCTGATTCTGTCTTATTGCTTCTTCAGTAGCCTCATTTGGGTCTACTAAGTTTGCTTCTGCATATCCTGGAATCTCCAACATAGAACCTTCCAGCATAAAATTAATATTCCCATTAAATGCATTTGGATTAGCTAGATACATTGCAAGCATCATTTGATTCACAATGATACCTGGAGGTAAATGAAGTTCAGCTAAACTCCAAAGAGTATCTCCCCGATTTACAGGACCATAAATTTCTCCAGATTGATCTGACTGTAGTTGCAGATTGTACTCCTCTATTAATTGCTCACCCAGCCAACTAAAAGCTAAAAGAATAGTCATGGAATCCTCAACCATAATATTCTCTGAGGTTATGCGCAGAATATCTTGATTACTCTGATTGCTAACAATCTCGAATTGAAGATTTGATAAAAAAGGTGATCGAGCAAGACCATATTGCTCAAAAATATCCTGCGTTGCCAAAGAAACCTGAAGGGTATCCAGCTCTTCAGTTGTTGCGTTTATAAGCGGGATATCAGCCTCTAGCGGCTGGCTGAGAACAGACCTTAATTGAATTTCCCCTAGATTGAGAGTCCACCCTAAAAGCGGCAATAACCACACTACTGTAGAAACTACCAGCACCTTTAGCCTGACATGTAAATCTCTTTTTGCCATTAGAATAATGTTATTGGCAGCTAAAAATAATCCTTCACTAGTATCTCTGCTATCTGAATGCTATTAAGTGCAGCCCCCTTGCGTAGGTTATCTGAAACCACCCAGAGGTTAATTCCCCTAGGATGAGAGAGATCTTCTCTTATCCTGCCAACAAAAACATCATCTTGATTAGCGCCCTCTGTAACAGCAGTGGGATACTCACCAGGAGCTTCTCCATCTATCACTGTGACCCCCGAGGCTGAATTTAGTAATTCCCGCACTTCTTCAATGCTCAGTTTCTCTCGTGTTTCAATATGCACGGCTTCGGAATGGCCAAGGTAGACTGGTATCCGAACACAGGTGGGGTTTACCTTTATATCTGGATCCTCAAAAATTTTTTGAGTTTCCCAAACCATCTTCATCTCTTCCTGCGTGAAACCAGAATCCAATAATGGACCAATCTTTGGTACAGCATTAAAAGCGATTGCTTTTTCCTCGCCGGTTTTCCCGCTATCTGTTGTTTTAACCCCTGTGAGCAAAGCTCGAGTTTGCTCGGTTAGAGACTCCATGGAAAGTCGACCTGCGCCCGATACGGACTGATAGGTAGATACATTAATTCGATCAATTCCCACCGCATCATGAATCGGCTTACAAGCAACGACTAATTGAATTGTAGAACAGTTTGGGTTGGCAATAATTCCTCGTTCTGTATGTTGCGCTATCCGATCTGAATTACATTCTGGTACCACAAGAGGCACATCATCTTCATATCGATACTGAGAGGTATTATCAATTACCACAGTCCCTGCTTCTACAGCCTTTGGAACAATATCTCTTGATACAGAACCTCCAGCAGAAAACAACCCTACTTGCACCTGCTTAAAATCAAAATCGTATAAAGAATGAACCGGCAATTGCTCACCCTGAAAAGTCACAGTTCTTCCAATCGAACGCTCACTAGCTAAAGGAAATATTTTTCCAACTGGAAAATTTCTCTCTTCTAAGATCCGCAGTAATGCTTCACCTACTGCGCCAGTAGCTCCGGCTATCGCAATATCATATGTTTTGGACACAACCGCCCCATTGTAGTTAAAAAATGAATTAAGTTTTTTTCTCTGCACCGATTATTGGAGTAACGGAATTAACATCAGCATTTTGAGCGCGGTGACGAAGATAATGATCCATTAATGTCATAGCCAGCATTGCCTCTGCAATAGGCGTTGCACGAAGTCCTACGCAAGGGTCATGGCGTCCTGTCGTAACAATTTCCGCAGCATCACCTGACTTGTCTACAGTACTGCCGCTCACTTGAATGCTGGAGGTGGGCTTTAAAGCAATGCTTACTAAAATATCCTGACCTGAAGATATGCCTCCTAATGTTCCCCCAGAAGAATTTTTAGCAAAGCCATCAGGCATAATTTCATCTCTATGTTCACTACCCCTTTGTGTAACACACTGAAAACCATCCCCAAACTCTACACCTTTCACGGCATTGATGCTCATCAGTCCATGGGCTATAGCAGCCTCTAACTTATCAAAAACAGGTTCACCTAAACCAGCCGGAACATTGCTCGCGATAACGTTAATTCTTGCTCCAATAGAATCTCCAGATTTACGAAGATCATCCATGAATTCCTCTAATTCCTTCAAACGAGAAGGGTCTGCGCAAAAGAAAGGATTATCATTAACAGCTCCTAAGTCCTTCGCACTAAGTTCAAGTGGCCCAAGTTGGGCGACGTACCCATGCACTCTGAGACCTAGTTGTTTCTCCAAGAATTTACGCGCAATAGCGCCTGCCGCTACACGCATAACCGTTTCTCGCGCAGAAGCTCTTCCGCCACCCCGATAATCACGAATTCCATATTTTTGCTGGTATGTATAATCAGCATGTCCTGGCCGAAAGGTATCCTTTATCTTGCTATAGTCCCTCGAACGCTGGTCTACATTATCTACCGCTAAACCAATTGCTGTGCCAGTAGTGATACCCTCAAACACGCCAGATAGAATTTTTATCTGGTCTGGCTCTTTGCGTTGGGTAACGTAACGAGAACGCCCTGGCCGTCTTCTATCAAGATCAAACTGTATATCCTCTTCAGAAAGCTCAAGCCCAGGGGGACATCCATCTACAACCCCTCCCATACTCGGACCATGGCTCTCACCATAGGTAGTTACTGTAAAAAGCTTTCCAAATGTATCACCGGCCATTGTTATCCATCCGTAGAGTCATGAGTCACTTAAAGCCTAAAAATTATCCTAGCACCATCCGGATACTCTCCAGAAAAACGATGATTACTCCGCTAGCACTAGGCCTTAATCTTCTAAGTATCCAGTCAAATCATCACGCGTCAATACAGCAACACCATCTCCCCCTCGCTCAAAGCTCAACCAGGTAACTGGAAGACTATTATGGGACAAATCAAAAAACGGTTGTGACTCGCCAACTTCCAAGAATAATAAGCCATCAGGAGTCAGATATTTTGCTGCGCTTTGTAGAAGTCGGTTTATAATATTTAATCCATCATTGCCACCATCAAACCCAAGCGATGGCTCATATTTATACTCAGGAGGCAAATTTTCCAAGCTATCATGCGGCACATATGGAGGATTGGAAATTATAATTTTGTATGTTCCTTCAACAGCAGAAAAAAGATCGGACTGGATAAGTGTAATTTGTTCTTCCCATCCCCTGGTATTTACTTCGGCAACTTTGAGAGCTTCTACAGAAATGTCCGTAGCATCAATCAATACTCCTGGACAATGATGCGCAATTGCTACAGCAATGCAGGCACTTCCCGTGCCAATCTCTAGCACACGATTTTTTTCATCAAGAGAAGTCCAAGGGGAGAACTGGCTCTCTATAAGCTCTGCAAGCGGTGAACGTGGAATCAGAACTCGCTCATCAACATAAAACGGTAAACCTGCAAACCACGCTTCATTTAGAAGATAAGCTAGAGGCTTTCTTATGTTTGCCCTTTTTTCAGCAATATCAATAACTTTATCAAGTTTAGGCAAAGAAAAACCATCTGACTCCCAACCATTCAAAGATTTGATCAACCAATAAGCCTCATCCTGTGCATTGTCCGTCCCATGCCCATAAAATAACTTATAAGACTCAAAAAACTGACTCACCGCTGATACCCATGCTCCAAATGAGCTGGTCTCTTTCAGCGTTCTTCTCAATTCCACAACATTCATTGACCGTCGATCATACTCCTTGTGAGATAATGACTCATATGAATAACATTACTAAAAAAATAGTGATACTTGGGGTCTTTGTGCTAGCGGGCACATTAATTATGCTCTCTACAACAGAACATGAATTACCTCCTCCAGAAACTGCCACCTTATTATCAGGAGGCTCTCCATTACCACATGTTCAATTGACCGATAAAATGGGACGAAATTTTATTACTTCTGATCTAAACGGCACATTTAGTTTTCTTTTTTTTGGCTTCACCCACTGTCCTGATATTTGTCCACTAACGCTTAATGTACTAGCTGATTTGCACAGAAACTGGGAAATAGACGATTATGCAGCTCCCCAAGTAGTATTCATTAGCGTTGATTCGGCCAGAGATAATCCTTCGAAAATTTCAGATTATCTAGACAATTTTAACTCTAACTTTCAAGGTTTGACTGGTTCGCCAGAGGAACTTGAACCTCTACTGCAATCACTGGGTGTGATTGTACATACTGATCATCAACAAGATAATCAATTCTATACTGTGACCCATAATCCGACTATTTATGTTATTGGTCCTGATCAGAAACTCACCGCTGTCTTCAGTCCACCTCACGAAGCACAGACCATATCTAATGATTTTTTAAGTATCCGCCAACACTACTTCAAAAAATCTGATGATCAAACAGAACTTTCGACTTCATGAAGCATGCATTTTTGGTGTGGGTACAGTACTTACTTCCCCAACGTCTAATTTCATTAATTATCTATCATACGGCTCGTTGTACCTTTCCTCCATTAAAAAACCTACTAATCAAATGGTTTAAAAAACGTTATGAAATAGATCTAGGTGAAGCAGAGGAAACTAATCACCTAAATTATGAAAGTTTTAATGCTTTTTTTACTCGTCGACTAAAAACTAGTGCGAGACCAATAAGCGGAGATGAGCACACAATAATCTCACCTGTTGATGGGCATCTCACACATTTTGGTACTGCTAGTACTAAAAAACTAATTCAGGCAAAAGGGATTTTTTACAGTACGGAGGAACTACTTGGGGAAGCAAGGGGGCTTGCTGAACTTAATCAGATAAGCTACATGACACTCTACCTATCTCCAAGACAATACCATCGCGTTCATCTCCCACTATCTGGGAAACTGTTGAAAACTCGCTATATTCCAGGCAAGCGCTTTAGCGTAAATAAAGTTACTGCATCCTACGTAAAAGGGCTCTACTGTCTTAATGAAAGGGTAATTAGCTGGTTTAAAACAGACGCGGGCACAATGGCAGTGGTTTTTGTAGGTGCATTAAATGTATCAAGTATTAGCACACAGTGGATGGGTGAAATTAAAAGCAGGCGAACTAAAACTTGGGATGCTAATGAAGTTAATGCCCAACGATACGAGCGCGGAGATGAAATTGGAAAATTCAACCTCGGCTCTACAGTTATTCTTATCATGAACCCAAACAACCTTGTATGGTGCTCAAGGCTAAATCAGGGACAACAAATAAATATGGCTGAAAAAATCGGGACTGTTGTAACAAATCCTATAAACAAAAAAAAATATGTCTGACTGGAAACCAACCGCCATAAAAGAAACCTTATGTGCACGTGCAAAAATGCTGGCAATAGTCAGGGGGTTTTTTGCGGATCGCAGTATTCTCGAAGTTGAAACACCCACTTTATCTCTAGCCGGAACAACAGATACTCAGATTGAATCCATTATTGCTCATTGCCAATTTTCCAACAAAAACCCCATGTATCTTTCTACTTCACCAGAATTACACATGAAACGTTTATTAGCAGCTGACTACGGTGATATGTATCAGATTAGTCGAGTCTTCCGAGATAAGGAATTAGGTCGATGGCATCAACCAGAATTTACTCTACTAGAATGGTATAGGGTGGGTTGGGACGATATGGAGCTTATGAAAGAGGTTGAGGTATTTTTAAAGATAGTGTTAGAGGATCATTTTTCCCTTGAACCTAGCAACTATCTAACCTATCAAGAAGCATTTTTAAAGTTTCTTGGCATAGATATTAACGCTGGCTTTTCAAGCTTGCGCCAACAATTAAAACAAAAGGGGTTAGATTTTTCAGATAACCTTAAAACGGAAGATCTACTAGACCTTACTTTTAATACTGTAATTGCTCCAAAGCTAAAAAAAAACACGATCACTTTCATCTATGATTTCCCGGCAAACCAAGCAGCCCTTGCCAAAATAAAGCCAGGTGAACCTCCAGTTGCAGCACGATTTGAAGCATTATTACAAGGCATTGAATTAGCCAATGGTTTCGCAGAACTCACTGATTCTAAGGAGCAAAAATTACGCTTTGAAAATGAACAAAAAAATAGACAACGGGCAGGACAACATGTACCACCAATTGATAAATCATTTCTATCAGCATTATCTCACGGACTACCAAACTGTGCTGGGGTAGCTATAGGCTTAGACAGACTGTTAGCGATTGCACTTGGACTGGAAAGTATTTCTGAAACAATGAGCTTTGCTCACCCAACCGATATTTATTAAGTTTTACAACAAACGCCTCACAAAACTAGTCACTTAACACGCGAAACATACTCTCCGCTTCTAGTATCAACGCGTATCATTTCTCCCTCTTCCACAAACAGCGGTACACGCACAGCTGCGCCAGTCTCAAGCTTGGCTGGTTTAATGCCCCCTTGAGCTGTATCACCACGCACCCCTGGTTCTGTTTCAACAATAAGAAGTTCAACAAAATTTGGCGGAGTAACAAGCAACGGTATCCCATTCCACAAGGTAACCAGGCATACATCCTCTTCTTTTAACCACTGCTGTGCATCTGCAACAGCCTTTGCATCAGCAGCAAGTTGTTCGTAGGTATCTGGAACCATGAAATGCCATAATTCGCCATCTGTATAAAGATACTGCATGTCCTGTTCATGAACATCAGCAGCTTCAACAGAATCACCAGACTTAAATGTTCTTTCAACCACACGACCTGTTTTTAAATTACGAAATTTTACTCGGTTAAAGGCCTGTCCTTTTCCAGGCTTTACAAATTCATTTTCAATAATTGTGCATGGGTCTCCATCGATAATAATCTTAAGTCCGCCACGAAACTGATTAGTGTTATAGCTGCTCATTGGTATCTTTATTTTATGTATTAGAAAAGAATCAAGAGATAATAGCTTTAAGTATGACGAAAACGAACCCTTATAGTTTTCAATCCGGCTCTCATTACAACAAATAATCTAAACTTAACTTATGAATACAGGGAAGAAAAATAATAAGGAAGGATGGCAGCAAGCCCTTCAGAATGCGATAAGAAGCCCCAAAGAACTATTAAAAACTCTAGAATTAGAGCCAAAAAATACCCAAGCATATGACCCAAAGCGCACAGAATTCCCACTACTTGTGCCGCACTCATTCGTCAAAAGAATGCGTAAGAGAGATCCTAAAGATCCACTTCTCTTGCAAGTACTACCTACAAAAAAAGAGCAGCTGTCTGTTCCGGGATTTACGCGCAATCCACTCTTAGAAACTAGTTTCATTACAAATGGAGTAGTAAAAAAATATTTGAGCAGAGCTCTACTTTTAGCTACAGAAGCCTGCCCAGTTCATTGCCGATATTGCTTTCGGCGTTTTTTTCCATACTCAAACAACCTCGCAAGCACAGGCAACTGGGAAAATGCCCTCGCTGAACTTGGAAACACAGATGAAACAAGAGAAGTAATTCTTTCCGGAGGCGATCCCTTAAGTCTTTCCAATCGTCGACTTGAAGAATTGATTACAAAAATTGAATTACTTAAAAACATAACAACACTTAGGGTCCACACTCGATTTCCAGTGATACTTCCTAACCGAGTTGATAATGGTTTACTTAAACTATTTTCCAGAAAAAAACTAAAAATCGTAGTTGTTATCCATTCTAATCATGCGCAAGAAATAGATGAATCTGTATATGATTCTATGCAAGCACTTAGCTCAACTGGAACTCATTTATTTAATCAGTCTGTACTACTACGTGACGTAAATGACAATGCCAGCCAACTAGAAGCTCTTAGTCGAAAACTCTTCGAGTCTAGCGTGATACCTTACTATCTCAACATTCTAGACCCAGTAGAAGGGTCAGCACATTTCGAAGTTGATATAAACAAAGCTAAACAGCTAATAAAAGAATTACGCCAAAGACTACCTGGCTATCTAGTCCCACGATTAGTTCGTGAAATACCTGGCGAATTAAGCAAGAAAATAATTGCCTGATATTATTATTCTCAACGCTCCCTTATATTACCTAGCAATTCTTTTTAAAAAGCTCAAAACAGTACTGTAGATACTCAGTTCTCTTGTGGTCTAAAAAAATAATTAAAAGGTCTACCAAGAGTTCTTGCATTTCCCCAGACGATATACATTCCCTCAATGACACTAGCATAGCGAAGCGGGCCCAAATCTATGGGATGTAGCCCAACCCCTTCCACTAAACTAGCTACCATAGCTTTAGCCTCAGAGTCATCGCCTACGATTGGAACGCTTACGGAACCACCAGCTGATTGTGGATTAACCATCGTAACCCAATTCATCGTATTAAAAGCCTTAACCACCTTTGAATCTGGAGCCCAACGTTGGATCCATTCGGCATTAGATGGAGAAACAGCATAATCTCGTAGACCATCTACACCAACCATTCTTGGGTTTGTCGGATCTATAACAATCTTGCCAGACAAACTTCCTAGGGTGGTCATCAAGCCCTCTACCGCATTCCAAGGTACTGCCAACATAACTATATCTGCCTGAGCTGCAGCTTCTGATTGTCCTGTCGCAGAAGCGCCATTACCTGTTTCTCGAACTAACTGTTGAATCTCTGGACGGTTAGGATTTCTAGACCCATAAATAACCTCATGACCTAAATTAGAGAATGCGGGGCCAAGTGCGCGACCAAGATCACCAGTTCCTATCATAGCGATGGTCTCCGATATTGAGATGCTCGAATACAGAGCAAATACTAATATACAGAGCACCCTACCAATTAAATATTTAAGTTTCATTCACTGATTCTCCATGCCAAGCTACAAACGTAAATTTAAATTTACGATTTTTATAGGATATAGGTAACATTTTAAACTCGATTATTTTACCCAAGTTATATTCATTCCACGATAAGCCGAGTAACCTTACGATAGCCTCGCGGAAGGGCTAGTCCTCGTCTGCCACGATAAGCGAAAAATTCATCTATATCTGATGGTTTAAGTTTCATATGTCTTTGACCAGATACAACTTTGATTGATTCACCTTCAGTAAAGGCCGCAATGGCAACCATACTTACATCTGAATTTTTCGGTAGACTCAGTATCTTATTCCCCTTACCACGAGCAAGTTCTGGTAACTCTGCTAAAGAAAAAACCAAAAAACGACCATCACTGGAAACTGCAGCAAGATACTCGTTCCCTTCTTTAATGCTTGCCGATGATACTACCGTTGCATTTTTTGGCAGCGTTAATACAGCCTTTCCTGCCTTGTTCCTTGAATGTAGATTTTCTAATTTGATAATAAACCCATAGCCTGCTGAAGATGCTAACACCCATTTTTCATCTGGCGCGCCGATGAGGACCGATCTAAAATTTGCACCATCTGGCGGATTTAGATGACCGGATAAAGGCTCTCCCTGGCCACGTGCTGAAGGCAAAGTATGGGTTTGTAAGCTATAGGCCCGCCCGGTGCTATCAATAAAAACTGAGAGTTGATTGCTTCGACCAATAGCGGCAGCTAAAAATTGATCGCCTGACCTATAGCTCAGGGTTTCTGCATCTATTTCATGTCCTTTTGCGGCACGAGCCCAACCTCGTTCTGACAAAACGACCGTTACTGGCTCACTGGAAACAAGTTCAGAATCATCAATAGCACGAGCAATACTACGTTCTATAACTACCGTGCGACGTTCATCACCTTGCTCTTCAGAAAGCGAAATTAATTCGCTTTTGATCATATTTTTTAAAGAACTCTTAGAACTGAGTGTTTTCTCAATCTCCGACTTTTCATCAGAAAGAGATTTTTGTTCACTTTGAATTTTAATTTCTTCAAGCCGCGCTAAATGTCTTAAACGAAGCTCCAAAATTGCCTCTGCCTGAGTATTGCTGAGTTTGAATTTTTTTATAAGAACTCGTTTTGGGTCATCTGCCTCTCGAATAATTTTGATAACTTCATCAATATTCAGATAAGCCACCAACAAGCCATCAAGAATATGGATTCTTTCGGTAACTCGCTCAAGGCGGTGCTCAAGGCGTCTCTTAACAGTATCAATACGAAATACTAACCACTCCTCTAATATCGACTTCAATCCAAAAACTTTTGGGCGGCCATCCAAACCAATCACATTTAAATTAACGCGGACCGTACGCTCTAAGTCTGTAGTAGCAAATAGATGATCCATGAGAGCCTCAGTATTAACTCTATTAGAGCGTGGGGTTACTAATAGGCGTATTGGGTTTTCATGGTCCGACTCATCACGAAGATCCTCTACCATAGGCAGTTTTTTTGTACGCATTTGAGTTGCAATTTGTTCTAAAACCTTTGCTCCCGATACTTGATAGGGCAACTCAGTAATCACAATATCACCTTGCTGTATTTCATAACGCGCACGTAATTTCAAAGTCCCCGTTCCAGTTTTATAGATAGATTGAATATCAGCATGTGGCGAAATTAATTCCCCTCCTGATGGAAAATCAGGCCCCTTTATGTGTTTAAGAATTTGTCCAAGAGTCGTCTTTGGTTGATCAAGAAGCCTAATTAAAGCAGTAGCAACCTCGCGCATATTATGTGGAGGAATATCTGTAGACATTCCAACTGCTATACCACTGGTTCCATTCAGCAAGAGATTAGGAAGACGAGCGGGCAACTGGGTAGGTTCTTTAAGAGTACCGTCAAAATTAGGAATCCAATCAACAGTCCCCTGACCTAGCTCAGAGAGAAGAACCTGAGCATAGCGTGTCAGTCGCGCCTCTGTATAACGCATAGCAGCGAAGGATTTTGGGTCATCCTGCGACCCCCAGTTTCCATGGCCATCTACAACTGGGTATCGATAAGAAAATTGCTGAGCCATGTGCACCATTGCTTCATAACATGCGCTATCACCATGCGGGTGAAACTTACCAATAACATCCCCTACAGCTCTGGCTGCCTTTTTAGGTTTTGAAACAGAAGACATTCCAAGATCACTCATCGCGTAAATAATTCGTCTCTGCACAGGCTTTAGTCCATCTCCTAAGTGAGGCAGAGCCCGATCTAAAATTACATACATTGAATAATCGAGGTAAGCCTTCTCAGTGAAGGCAGCAAGAGAGATTTTTTCTATACCCTCAAAATTAAGTTCCTGCTCTTTCATTCATTCACCTCGAACTATTTCATTAAAATAAGCATAGTAATTTTTTAAAGTCCTACAAACCTGCAAGATTTCCCTTCTCTTGAAGCCACTCTTTTCGATCAGTTGAACGCTTCTTTGCAAGCAACATATCTAAAATTTGCTCTGCCTTATCACCACTATTTAAAGTAAGCTGTGCAAGTCTTCTTGTTTCACGCGCCATTGTTGTTTCACGAAGCTGGCCCGGGTTCATCTCTCCTAAACCTTTAAATCTAGTGACTGTGGTTTTTACTGTTTTTTTCTCTGTCTGAATTCGATCAATAATCATATCTCGTTCTGCATCATCCAAGGCGTAAAAAACTTCTTTACCAATATCTATTCGGTATAACGGCGGCATAGCTACAAATACATGCCCTGCGCGAACAAGACTGGGGAAGTGACGCAAAAAAAGCGCACAAAGTAGAGTTGCAATGTGCAATCCATCTGAATCTGCATCAGCCAAAATACAAACTTTGTGATAACGCAGATCGTCAAGATTTTCAGCACCCGGGTCAATTCCAAGCGCCACACTGATATTATGAACTTCTTGAGAAGCCAGAATCTCATTAGACTCAACTTCCCATGTATTTAGAATTTTTCCTCGCAATGGCATGATTGCCTGAGTGTCGCGATCCCTTGCCTGCTTTGCTGAGCCACCTGCTGAATCCCCTTCTACTAAGAACAGTTCCGTTAAACTTGGCTCCTGACTTGAACAATCAGCAAGTTTTCCGGGCAAGGCAGGACCAGAAACCACACGCTTACGTACAACCTTTTTCGATGCTTTTAGCCGCGCTTGGGCATTATTTATTGCTAACTGTGCTATTTCATCACCTGTTTCAGGATGCTGGTTTAACCACATAGAAAGCGTGTCTTTGACAATACTGCTGACAAAGGCTGCGCATTCCCGCGAACCCAAACGTTCCTTGGTTTGCCCAGAAAATTGAGGATCTTCCATCTTTATTGAGAGAATGAAAGATACACCCTCCCAAACATCTTCAGGTGCTAGCTTGATACCACGAGGCAAGAGATTACGAAATTCAGAAAACTCTCTAACTGCTTCTGTCAGTCCTGTGCGAAATCCGTTGACATGAGTTCCACCCTGCGCTGTAGGAATAAGATTGACGTAGCTTTCATTAATGGGAGTAACTTGATCCGTTCTCCAAACAAGAGCCCAATCAATCGCCTCCCTCTTTGCCTCTAAGGTTTTTGTTAATGGTTTATCAGGAAGCCACGCACCCTCCCCAAGGGCTTCATGCAAATACTCCTCAAGACCACCGCTATACTGCCATCGAAATTTTTCTTTTGGTTTCTCAATCTCCAACCTCACATCCAACCCTGGACACAGTACTGCTTTAGCACGCAAGGCATATTTCAAGCTTGAAATTGCAATATTTGGGCTATCAAAGTACTTGGTATCTGGCCAGAACCGTAAGGTTGTACCGGTGTTGGTTTTGCCTACCTTTCCAACCACGCTCAACTTACCTCGCCTTTTGCCATTGGCGAAGCTCATATTAAATTCTTTACTTTCTCGTCGAATCCAAACCTCTAGATTCTTAGATAAAGCATTCACTACAGAAACACCTACTCCATGTAGCCCTCCAGAAAAGCGATAGTTCTTGTCTGAAAATTTTCCGCCTGCATGAAGCTTGGTCAGTATTAGTTCTACTCCTGGTATTTTTTCCTTTGGATGGATATCAACCGGCATACCACGACCATCATCTCCAACTTCTATTGAGCCATCGCGATACAGTTTGACGTCAATTCGCTTAGCATACCCTTCAATTGCCTCATCTACGCTGTTATCAATGACTTCATGCACAAGATGATTAGGCCTAGTTGTATCCGTATACATGCCCGGTCTACGACGCACGGGCTCTAGCCCACTTAAAACCTCTATATCAGCAGCACGATAATCTTTGCTCATTGCGTACTATTCTAACCTGCAAATAGGTAACGATCTTCCAAACACCCAAGAGCGGGCCATATATATCGCTTGTAAATTGAACTAAACGAGGTCTGCAACAAGTGCTGCACGTACCGTCTCAGGTAATTTTCTAACTGAATACTGGTAATTTGGATGGGTAATGCCAAAGGAAATATCAACAGAATTTTTCAATCCTTTAACCATCTCAGGATCTAACTCAAAACGTAGAAAATGCACAGCAGAGGTTTTCTCCTCATTTGCTCTCTCAAGGTCCTCATCAGCAATTGCATAAACACGATCATACCCAGACGCCTGAATATACACCTTATCCTCAACACCAATTAGCTGAGCTAATTCACGATGCCGTACTGCTGGGTCTGGAAACTCAATCATAAATGTTGCTTTAAAATTAGAACCATCTGGGATAAGAGGAACATAGGCATTTAATTCTTCTTCAATTGCTTCAGATTCAAATATACGCTCTATTCTTAGCATTTCCTGAACCTGATACTTAATAGTTAACCAATCCTCAAAATAAAGAGTCATATTAGGGCCAATCGATACTTGCCTATCTTTCTTATGGGCAAGAACTTTTGCGCGAAACTCAATTCGGGCCTTGTGGTATTCCTCTAAAGTCATAAGGTCTGAGGCTTGCAAACTTCTCACGATAGATATCCTCTCTCTAAGATGTTCATATTAAATACCATAGGCTTGTCTAAGGAGTTGTATTGGATGAATAGCAGCAACATTGCCAGCTACTGAAGCAATGTGCTCAGCTGCCATAGGACAATCACTAGAAAAGTGCTCCGCCTCTCCTTGGTTTACCTGTCGAGCAGCTGGACGCGCAATTTTTCTGGCGATGTCACCATACTCTTCTTTCACTGCATATGTTCCGTCATGACCAGAACATCGTTCAATGACGTCTACCTGAGTCCCTGGAACTAACTCAAGCAAATCACGTGTCTTCAAACCAATGTTTTGAACTCTTAGATGACACGGAACTTGGTAACTAACCTTACCTAAACTATTTTGGAAGTTAGTAGCAAGCTTACCTGATTTATGACGCAACATGAGATACTCAAAAGGATCGTAGAAAGCTTTAGCTACAGCGGCTACCTGATTATCATAAGGAAAAAGTAATGGCAGTTCTTGCTTAAACATCAATACACAGGAAGGAATTGGGGCAACTACATCCCACCCCTTCTCCACCCATGAAAGCAATTCAATTATGTTTTCATCTTTAAGACGTTCTACTGCTTTTAAATCTCCTAGCTCAAGTTTCGGCATTCCACAACAACGTTCTTTTTTCATGAGCGTTGTTAAAATATTGTTATGTTGAAAAACTTCATTTAAATCCTCAACAAGCTCAGGACAATTCCAGTTTCCGTAACAAGTTGTAAATAAAAGAACTTTACTTGTAGTTACATTGTCCTTTGAAGTTTTGGTCACACAGTTATCTAGATTTTTTCTTAAACGATGGCGTCCAGAATTATGATGATATTTTGGTATAGGTGTATCAGCATCTACACCCATGAATTTCTTTAAAGCTTGGCGCCCAATTTTAGACTGATTTATTGCATTAACTGTTTGGGAGATTACCGGGATCCCAGCCAATCTACCTACTTTGTCTGTGGAACTTAAAAACTTGTCACGACGACTTGCTCCTCCGTCCTGAAAAGCTTTGGCCTTGGCTCTCAACATGAGATGAGGAAAATCCACATTCCACTCATGAGGAGGAACATAAGGACATTTTGTCATAAAACACATATCACATAGGTAACAATGTTCTACAACATCCCAGTAAGCCTCTTTGGGGACTGAATCAATCTCTCCTGTCTCTGATTCATCAACTAAATCAAATAGCGTAGGAAAAGAGTGGCACAAGTTAAAACAACGCCTGCAACCATGGCAGATATCAAACACACGTTCTAATTCTGCCTCTAGAGACTCCGAATTAAAATAATCTGGATCTTGCCAAGAGATAGGTTGTCGCGTCGGTGCCTCGAGACTACCCTCGCGTTGTTTTGTTTTTGTGCTATCCACAAGAATTAAGTGCTGCCAGATACTGGCAGCACCCCAGCTCAGTCGTCAAGGTTATCTAAAGCCTTCTGAAAACGGTTTGCATGAGAACGTTCCGCCTTTGCAAGTGTCTCAAACCAATCAGCAATCTCTTCAAAGCCTTCATCACGAGCAGTTTTTGCCATTCCCGGATACATATCCGTATATTCATGGGTCTCGCCGGCTACAGCAGCTTTTAAATTATCTCCAGTTGCACCAATTGGTAGTCCGGTTGCTGGGTCACCAACTTCTTCAAGATACTCCAGATGACCATGAGCATGACCCGTTTCTCCCTCAGCAGTAGATCGAAAAACCGCTGCTACGTCGTTGTATCCCTCTACATCTGCCTTAGCAGCAAAATATAAGTAACGTCTATTTGCCTGGGACTCTCCAGCAAAAGCATCCTTTAGATTCTGCTCGGTCTGGCTTTCCTTTAGGTTCATTCTGTTCTCCTTGCAAATGGGCTGGGTTAACTGAATTAGTATCTTACAAATACTATCTATTTAGACTCAGTCTAATGTTTTGTTAATGTAGACTCATATTCGGATTGTGTCAACAAAGATTAGTCATTTAAGTTTGACCGATAATGAGGCCCTGTGTACCTTGAAAAGAATACATAACCTGAGATACTCCAATATGGCTTCCACAAAAGATAAAAGCATAAATGTACTTGAAAAATCACTCATAGAACTAGAAAAGCTAGTTGAGCAATTGGAAAGCGGAAATCTCTCTTTAGAAGAATCTCTTGCACAGTTTGAGCACGGAATAAAGCTTGCTCGAGAATGTCAAAACACCCTTAAAGAAGCAGAGCAAAAAGTAGAAATTCTTTTAAAAAAAACTGTTGATGCCGAAACAGTTTCCTTTCAAGAACCCGATACCTAATGACGAACCCTTTGGTATTTGGACAAAGTTAGACTGATACCATTCAAGTAAAATGTAGATACCCCTTAGAAATAGGCTCAAAAGGAATTCCTTCACGACGACATATCAATCCTTGTTGACCATCAAGCTTGCCGACGAGATAAGCATTGGTATCCAGATTCTTAAAAGCCTCCTTGATTGCAGACCTCTTGGACGGGGGTGCCGTAAAACACAACTCAAAATCTTCGCCGCCACTTAATGCAAATGTGTGTGCCTCCTCAACTGGATAAAGCGAACATAACTCCTTTGACAAAGGTATCTTTTCTAAATCTATTACGGCCCCACAACCACTTGCGTTGCAAATATGACCAAGATCGGCCAAAAGACCATCTGAAATATCAATGGCAGCACTAGCCATGCCGCGCAATGCAACACCTTCCTCAACTCTAGGTACTGGGCGAAGAAACCGATTTTTCAAAAATAGTTTTTCATCGCTCACATCTAAGTCATCTATTATTGAAAGCCCAGCTGCACTATCACCCAAAGAACCAGTAACGTAAATTTCATCGCCTACCTTACCTCCACTTCGAGTCAAAACGTAGTCCTCTTCACAAATACCAAAAAGTTGCGCAGTAACAGTTAATGGACCACGAGTCAGATCACCACCAATTACGCTCACATCATATTTCTCTGCTAAATTAAAAAACCCTGATGAAAAACCAGAAAGCCATTGTTCATCTATTTCTTCCAAGGTCATAGCTAACGTACACCATCGTGGTTTAGCGCCCATAGCTGCTAGATCACTTAAATTAGCTGCTAGCAAACGATGGCCAACAACATCGCCGGATATCCCAGAAGGGAAATGAACACCTGATACTAACGTATCGGTTGTAATGGCTATAGGGCTCGTGCTATTTACTACAGCAGCATCATCACCTATACCAAGCAAAACACCGGGATCTTCGGTTGAACGCCGAAAATACTTTGAAATAACCTCAAACTCATCCTGAGCCATAGGTTTTTACTCGCCGTCTAGTACATTCACTGACAGTTTATCCAAAACACCATTTATAAATTTGAAGCAGTCTTTAGGACCATAACGCTTTGCCAACTCCACCGCCTCATTAATCACGACCTTTCTAGGAATATCAACGCGTTGAGTCAACTCTGCAGCAGACAATAAAAGTACCGAACGACTTACAGCATCCAATAGTCTTACATCTCTACTACTATGCTCCTCAATCTTTTGATCAAGGCATTTGACATTATTTAAAACTATGCTCAGGAGATCAGAAAAGTAAAGTTTGTCAATACGATCAAACTCTGGCAAGGAAGAAAATTGAGATTTTATCTCCCTTTCACTTTGACCAGCTAGCTGCCACTGATATAGCGCCTTGACTAAGAGCTCACGAGCTCCGCGCCTTGCGCACGCTGAACTTTCATCTTGCGCTAACATATTAAAGTTTCTTTAGCTCAGCGATTAAGTCTTTTGAGCAGTGTAACCATCTCGATGGCAGTCATAGCAGCGTCTACGCCTTTATTCCCAGCTTTAGTACCTGCACGTTCAATCGCCTGTTCAATAGAATCTACCGTGAGAATGCCAAACCCTATTGGTAAACCATGGGATAACATCACTTCTGAAACACCCTTGGCTGTTTGGCCAGAAACATACTCAAAATGTGGTGTGTCCCCACGGATCACACAACCAAGTGCAATCAAGCCATCATATCGCTTGGACTCTGCAAGCTTTTGCAGCGCAAGAGAGGTTTCAAATGCCCCGGGCACTCTAACTATCTCAATATCCGATCCATCTACGCCATTTTTTATTAGAGAATCAACTGCAGCACTTAATAAACGGTCAACAATAAAGTCGTTAAACCTTGATGCCACAATCCCAAAACGCAAACCATGGCCATTGCAATCACCTTCAGTTTTAATAATTCGTTCATCCATAGCTACTATTCTTCATCACTACTAAATATTCCACCTTCAGAGGATACATACTCGACGACTTCTAATCCAAAACCTGATATAGCATGCATAGTTTTTGGGGCGCTTAAAACCCTCATTCTTTTTACGCCTAGCTCACTTAGTATTTGAGCACCTATACCGTATGTCTTGAGCTCCGCAGTATGGTCACGTCGGGATGAAAGCTCATCTTTGTTTGTCTGAAGACCATGCACCGCCTGCATAAGATCTTTGGGAAGTTCTTCCTGACGAAGGATAACCAAAACACCCCTGTCTTCCTCTGCTATTAACTTCATTGCATCCCGAAGTGGCCATCCTAACCGCAAATCTTGGACTCCTACTACATCACTAAGCGTGTCTTGTATGTGGACTCGCACCAAACTTGGCGTCTCTGGGTCAAGCTTACCGCGAACTAAAGCAAGATGAACAGTCTGGTTGATATAGTCCTCCATACATACCAGCTGAAAAGGACCAAAATCAGTTTTAATAGTTTGTTCTGAAATAACCTCAACTGATTTTTCTTTTGAAAGACGATAACTAATTAACTCTGCAATGCTTCCAATCTTCAAATCATGTCGATTTGCAAAACGCAACAAATCATCTCTGCGAGCCATCGTGCCATCCTCATTCAATATCTCGACAATTGCTGCGGCTGGCTCAAACCCTGCCAATCTAACAAGATCACAACCTGCCTCTGTATGGCCAGCACGACTTAATACACCACCAGGTTGAGCCATTAGCGGAAAAACGTGCCCTGGCTGCTGAAGATCAACTGACTTTGCCTGCGGGGCTACTGCGGCTCTTATAGTCTTAGCACGGTCATGAGCTGAAATACCTGTAGTGATGCCCTCAGCTGCCTCAATTGAAACAGTAAAGTTTGTGCCTCGACGTCGATCAGTATTACTCACCATCAATGGCAACCGCAGCTGCTCACATCGTCTATCGGTTAAAGTTAGGCAGATCAATCCTCGACCATATTTGGCCATAAAGTTAATATCTTCTGATCGAACCTTACTAGCAACCATAATCAAGTCACCCTCGTTCTCACGATCCTCATCATCCATGATGACAACCATCTTTCCTTCGCGTAGGTCAGAAATGATTTCTTCCGTACTATTGAGTCCGGACTGAAAAGATTCATTTTTAGGATGTGTAACCATATTTCTTCAACAGATTTATATCTATGCCCTTTGTATTATTTTCATATCTATAGAGCCTCTCTAGATATCTAGCAATCAAGTCAACCTCAATATTAACAGCAGTACCAAGAGCATACCCATCAATCACAGTATTCTCTCGAGTATGTGGAATTATATTTACATGGAACAGAGAATTTTCTACTTCGTTAACCGTTAAACTTACACCGTCAACGGCAACTGATCCCTTTTGGGCTAAAAACGGGGCTACCTTCTCATTTGTTCGTATACGAAGTACTGTTGAACGACCAGACTCAGATAAGCTCTCTATATGACCAACTCCATCCACATGTCCTGTCACAAAATGACCGTCTAGTGAATCTCCCAATCGTAAAGCATTTTCAAGATTAACAGCATTACCAAGTTGCCAATCCCCGAGGGTTGTCTTAGTCAATGTTTCAATAGATACATCTACCGTAAAATACTCGGCTTTAGATTCGACAACTGTCAAGCATGCTCCATTTACAGCCACGCTATCCCCAGGATTGAGGAACGACATATCTAAACCCTTATGTTCTATGTTTAAGCGCCTATCGTCACCTACATCTGAACATTCTATGATTTTACCAACGCCTTTTATGATTCCACTAAACATGCAGTTATCCGAATATCTTGACCAAAATTTCTAATGTCTTCATATTTAAACTGTATTTTCTCTTCAAGCATTTTGAATGGTTCTATAGAAAACATCCCCCGAGAATCGTCACCTAACACGCATGGCGCAACATAAATTATTATTTCATCAATCAAACCTGCTTCCAAAAGCGCTCCATTAAAGCGAGCACCTGCCTCAACCCATACCTCATTAATTTCCAAATCCCCTAAACGCCGCATAACCACGTTTAGATCACACTGTTCAGCCCCGGGGACTGATTCAATCGCAACACCCTGCTCAATAAACCTATTAACTTTCTTATTAGACTTCAGGAAAGTTTCCTGATTGATAAAAATAACAAGATCACCTGGCAAATCTACTAGTTTCGCATCCAATGGGGTCTGTAGTTTGGAATCAATCACTATTCGATAAGGCTGCATAACATCAATATTTGACCTGGACAATCTAGCATTTAGCGAAGGATTATCACTTAGTACAGTACCAACCCCCGTTAGAACCGCACTTGATCGTGCTCTCCAAGTATGCACATCAGCCCGAGAAGCTTCCCCTGTAATCCATTGACTATCACCATTAGCAAGAGCAGTTTTCCCATCTAAACTAACTGCAAGCTTGCTCCTAACTAATGGTCGCCCGGTCTTCATACGCCTGAAATAACCAGCGTTTAGATTTACTGCCAAATCAGAGCACAAACCAATATCTACATTGATACCAGCATTTTCTAGTTTACTAATCCCAACACCGGCAACTAGTGGATTGGGATCCACAACTGAGCAAACCACACGGGATATACCGGCCTCAATTAAGGAATCCACGCAAGGTCCAGTACGCCCAAAATGGCAACATGGTTCAAGTGTGATAAAAGCGGTAGAGCCGCTAGCTTTTTCACCTGCTTGCTCAAGGGCCACTTTTTCTGCATGAGGACCGCCTGCCCGTTCATGCCAACCTTCCCCAACAATTTCATCAGCTTTGACCAAAACACAACCGACCCTTGGATTCGGATCCGTTGTATAGAGTCCCTTGTGCGCCAATTGCACAGCTCTACTCATATATTCCTGTTCATCAGCCTTAGTCATTTATTTTTCATCTTCTGGGAGAAGAGACATTTGTTCACGATCAGATAGTTCAGGAAGAGCTTTAAGATTTTCAATTTCTTTCTGAAATTCTGTAACGTCTTGAAAGCTTCGATATACGGATGCATAACGAACGTATGCAACTTGATCTAAGTTTCGAAGCTCCTCCATAACCATATGGCCAATCAGTCGTCCTGAAACTTCGCGCTCACCAATTGTTTGAAGGTGGTGTGTCAAACGCCCTAAACTTTTCTCTATATCCTCGCTTTTTACAGGTCTTTTTTCTAATGCTCTTAACATGCCACTGCGGAGTTTTATTTGGTCAAAAGGCTCCCTTCTATCATCACGCTTCACTACATGCGGCATAACTAGCTCTGCAGTTTCAAAGGTAGTGTAACGCTCTTTACAATCTTGGCATTCACGTCGCCGTCGCACCTGGTAGCCTTCACCAGCCAAACGGGAATCTATGACCTTAGTCTCTGAGTGATTACAAAATGGACAGTGCAAAGATTCCCCCAATCAGCAACTTCATTTTTTTTCATAAACAGGAAAGTGGCTACATAACTCAATTACTTCACTTTGCACTCTTTTTACTAAAGCATCTAGGCTTTTTTCATCATCCAATCCATCTAAAACATCAGCAATCCAGTTTGTTAACTGTTCAGTTTGGGGCACTAAAAACCCTCTGGTTGTGATAGCAGGTGTACCGATCCTAAGACCACTTGTTACACGAGGGGGCCGAGGGTCATTAGGCACAGAGTTTTTATTAACTGTAATATTAGCTTGACCCAGCGCATCTTCTGCAGCCTGCCCAGTAATACCCTGTTTTATCAAATCAACAAGCATTAAATGGTTATCGGTGCCCCCTGAAACAATCTTATAGCCACGATTAATAAGCGTCTCTGCCATGCATCTTGCATTCTCAATTACCTGTTTCTGATAAATTTTAAACTCCGGCTCAAGCGCTTCTAATAATGCAACTGCTTTGGCAGCTATCACATGCATTAACGGCCCTCCCTGCGTTCCTGGAAATACAAGAGAATTGAAGCGTTTTGTTAGCTCAGGATTGTCTCGAGCAAGTATTAATCCTCCTCTAGGTCCGCGTAGAGTTTTATGTGTCGTTGTTGTTGTTACATCAGCAATAGGCACAGGATTCGGATAAAGGCCAGCAGCTACTAGACCGGCAACATGCGCCATATCAACCATTAAATATGCGCCTACCTCATCAGCAATATCGCGAAAACGCTGCCAATCAATCACACGTGAATAAGCAGAAAACCCAGCCACAATAACCTTTGGTTTATGCGCTATTGCTAGATCACGAACTGTGTCGTAGTTAATCTGACCACTTTCTTCATCGATACCATACTGAAAAACCTCAAAAAGCTTCCCAGAGAAATTCACCTTTGCTCCATGAGTCAGGTGCCCTCCATGAGGCAAGCTCATTCCCAATAGTCGGTCACCTGGCTCCATCATGGCAAGATACGCTGCAGCATTGGCCTGAGAACCAGAATGTGGCTGAACATTAGCGTAATCCGCATGAAACAGTTCTTTAGCACGATCAATTGCTAGCTGCTCTGCTATATCAACAAATTCACATCCACCGTAGTAGCGTCTGCCTGGATAACCCTCAGCATATTTATTTGTTAAATTTGAACCCTGAGCTTCGAGTACTCTTGGGCTTGCAAAATTTTCAGAGGCAATTAACTCTACATGCTCTTCCTGGCGACGTCTTTCTTTTTCCATTGCATCGTATAAAGCTCGATCAAAATCTTTTATCTGATAGTCATCCGTGCGCATCATTTCATTTCCTATGCTGAGGAGGCAATCCTTATTGGGGAAGCACGCAATTGTAACGCCATGTAAAGAATACTTGTTGGCCTAAAGAACATTTAATGTTGGATCTGAAAAACCTTCCACAACACGAGTCCATGCTCTTGCAAGATTTCTACGGTTATAGCCACCACCGCCCATTCCAAGGATACGCCCCTCACAGTAACGGTCTGCATACTGACGAAGTCGCACTGCGGCATGTCCGTGTGCATTTTCACTATATTCTAGGTGAGTAATAGGGTCTCCAGCTAAAGAATCAGCTCCTGCATTCAGAAGAAGAAGTTGAGGCTCCGAGGCTTCTATATATGCCTCCACCTCTTCCCATGCTTTTAGAAAAGCCTCATCACCCGAACCAGGCTCCATAGGTATATTCAGTTTTGTACCCTCTGCAGCCCCAATGCCTGTTTCACTTCTTGAACCAGTTCCCGGATAAAGGAAACGACCATCCTCATGTATATCAGCAAATAGAGCGCGAGGATCACTTTCAAAACCATAGAAAACTCCATCTCCATGGTGTGCATCAATATCTACATAAGCAACTCTATCCAAGCCATAGTGGTTCATAGCAACTTCAATTGCCACACTGCAATCATTAAATACGCAAAAACCAGCCGCCCCGTTACGAGCTGCATGGTGAAGACCTCCGATAGGAATGAAAGCTCTTGGAATTGCACCTTCCATAATAGCAGTAAGCGCCTCGAGAGTTCCGCCAACAGTATGGCCTGCAGCCTCATAAACTCCGGGATAAGCTGGCGTATCTCCCGCATCAAGAAACCCAGAACCTATAGCGGAAAGCTCAACAACACGATCTACATATTCTGCAGTGTGAAATTGCTCGATCTCAACCCTGGTTGCTAACCTAGAAGGACGTCGAACAAAATAGGAATCATTATGAGAATTATTCAATTCCTCCATAAATACATCGTAACGATCAGTCCCAAAAGGATGTCTATTGGGAAAACCGTAATTGGCTAATTCTTCTCCACAGATAACAATAACTTGATCAACCATCTTAAATATCCTAGCTAATTTTCACACTTTACAAGACAAATAATTCGCGTTTTTTTAACCTTACAGTATCATCCCGCCTCTATCAGTAGGTTAGGTGCATATGGCTCAATATATCTATACCACGAACCGCTTGTCTAAAGTGGTTCCTCCAAAACAATTTATTCTTCGTGATATTAGTTTAAGTTTTTTTCCAGGCGCAAAAATTGGAGTTCTCGGATTAAATGGTGCAGGAAAATCAACCCTCCTACGAATAATGGCTGGAATAGATGCAGAGTTTGATGGTGAAGCACGTCCACAAACTGGAATTAAAATTGGCTTTCTCCCACAAGAGCCTCAACTCGATACATCGAAGAATGTGCGTGGAAATGTAGAGGAAGGGATTGAAGAAATAAGCACGTTACTAGATCAGTTCAATATCATAAGCAACAAATTTAGCGAGCCGATGGATGATGATGCAATGGAACAACTATTATCTGAACAGGGCAAACTTCAGGATGAAATTGAAGCTGTTGGTGGATGGGAATTAGAAAGAAAACTAGAAGTAGCATCTGATGCATTAAGATTACCTCCCTGGGATGCAGATGTATCATCACTGTCTGGAGGCGAGCGTCGAAGAGTTGCCCTTTGTCGTCTACTATTAGCACGTCCAGATATGCTCCTTTTGGATGAACCAACTAACCACCTTGATGCTGAATCAGTTGCCTGGATTGAACGTTTTTTATCTGAATATTCAGGTACGGTCATAGCTGTCACCCATGACCGTTATTTTTTAGATAACGTAGCTGGCTGGATACTAGAACTTGACCGTGGTCATGGTATTCCATGGGAAGGTAACTACTCATCATGGCTAGAACAGAAAGATCAACGTTTAAAAATAGAAGAAAGCAGGCAAACAGCGCATCAAAAAACCATTAAAGCAGAGCTAGAGTGGGTAAAAAGCAATCCAAAGGCGAGGCATGCCAAGGCAAAAGCTCGTATGCAACGTTTTGAGGAGCTAAACTCCAAGGACTTTCAGGTACGAAACGAAACAAATGAGATCTACATTGCGCCTGGCCCGAGGTTAGGTGATCTTGTTGTTGAGGCCAAAGGCTTGAAAAAATCATTTACTGAGCGACTTCTTTTTGAAAATCTATCCTTTAATCTTCCACCAGGAGGTATTGTCGGAGTAATAGGCCCCAATGGAGCAGGGAAAACCACTTTATTTAGAATGCTAGTAGGAAACGAACAACCAGATTCAGGAGAAATTCGCATAGGGAGTTCAGTTAAAATCGCTTATGTTGATCAGTCCAGAGATACTCTGGACCCAGACAAAACTGTCTGGGAAGAGATCTCCGACAAACAAGACATACTTCAAATTGGTCAATATGAAACCCAATCCAGAGCCTATGTTGGACGCTTTAATTTTCGAGGCTCTGATCAACAAAAAAAAATACATCTCCTATCAGGCGGGGAACGCAATAGGGTTCATCTAGCAAAAGTCCTCCGCTCGGGAGGAAATCTTTTGTTATTAGATGAACCCACTAATGACTTAGACGTTGAAACTTTAAGAGCATTAGAGGAAGCATTATTAAGTTTTCCCGGGTGTGTGTTGGTAATTTCCCATGATCGCTGGTTTCTCGATCGTATTGCTACGCACATACTCGCTTTTGAAGGAAATAGTGAAGCGGTATTTTTTGAGGGTAACTACGCAGACTATTCAGCAGACTTAAGACGACGCAAGGGAGAAGATGCTGATCAGCCCAAGAGAATTCGTTATAAACGTCTTACTGAATAAGTTACCTTGAACCATAGTTAAGCGATATCTACCCAATCACGAGCATTCAAAAAAAGCTTATGCCAAGGAGATTCCTCCCCCCATTCTGGCGGATGCCATGAATGCTGCACTGTACGAAATACACGTTCTGGATGCGGCATCATTATTGTTACACGACCATTTTCACTAGTAAGGCCTGCAATACCCTGAGGAGATCCATTTGGATTTGATGGATACCGATCTGTGACGTTGCCGTAATTGTCAACATAACGCACACATGCAACATGACCATCACAATAATGAAGTGATTCATCGGACCCAAATTCAGCCTGTCCTTCTCCATGAGAAGTAACTATAGGCATCCTTGAACCATGCATTTCTCGTAGCAAGATTGACGAACTTGATTCAATACGCACTAAAGATAAACGTGCCTCAAATTGATCAGAACGATTACGAATAAAACGTGGCCAGTGTTCCGTGCCGGGAATCAGGCTCTTTAGGGAAGAAAGCATCTGACACCCGTTACAAACACCAAAAACAAAACTGTCTTCTCGCAGAAAATACTCTTCAAACCTATCTCTCACTTTATCGTTATAAAGTATCGACTTTGCCCATCCCTCTCCAGCACCCAACACATCACCATAAGAAAAGCCACCGCATGCAACCACACCTCTAAAATCATCGAGACCAACACGCCCTGAAAATAAGTCTGTCATATGAATGTCGTAAGCCTCAAAACCTGCACGGTCAAATGCAGCTGCCATTTCCCGTTGACTATTGACACCTTGCTCACGAAGGATTGCGATCTTGGGTCTCTTATCTAAATAGGTATTTTTATTGTTTATGAGAGGGAACGTTAGCTCAACATTCAGACCAGGGTCATTTTGATCTAATAGTTCATCGTACGCTTCAAGTGCACAAGTCGGATTATCCCTGAGACTTTGCATTCTATAGGTTAATTCTGACCATAAGCGGTGCAGGTGAATCCGAGAAGCTTTATAAATATTTTTACCATCATGCTCGATTACTACGTCTCTGTGCTCAGCTGGACAAGCAACAATGGCACACTCACCTAAACCATATTCATCACACACCTTCTGCACAGCAGAAAGGTCATCTCGCCTAATTTGCAACACAACACCAAGCTCTTCATTAAACAGGTAGGCAAACACATCAGAAACTGATGAGGGAATCTGGATATCTAATCCACTACGACTAGCAAAAGCCATCTCTACTAATGTTGTGAACAAACCTCCATCTGAACGGTCATGATAAGCAAGTACCAGTTTTTCTTCTCTAAGGACCCTTTGAACCTGAAAAAAACCAGTCATCAAATTTGGGTTATCCAAGTCAGCTGGTTCCCCGCCAAATTGATTAAAACACTGTGTTAATACTGATCCACCTAAACGTTGTTTGCCATCAGATAAATCAAGAAGTATCAATACGGTATTACTGATAGATAGATCCAATTGGGGGGTTAAGGTTTTTCTCACATCTTTCACAGGAGCAAAGGCCGAGACAATAAGTGATACAGGCGCAGTAACTTGATGAGACTGATCGCCAACACTCCATGCGGTATTCATCGACAATGAGTCTTTACCAACAGGAATTGCGATCCCCAACTCGGGACACAGATCTTCGCCAACGGCTTTTACCATCTGGAACAAGGTGTAATCATCGTTGCTAAATCCCGCCGAAGCCATCCAATTTGCAGACAAGCAAATATCTGATAAGTTGAACACATCAGCAGCTAAAATATTGGTGACTGCTTCTCCAATGGCTAAACGTGCGGATGCAGTACCTTTCACTATAGCTACTGGGGTACGCTCACCCATAGCCATTGCTTCACCCGTGTAACCGTTGTAACTAGAAGTAGTTACTGCTACATCACTTACTGGTACTTGCCATGGACCAACTAACTGGTCCCTAGAAGACATACCTCCGACACTGCGATCACCTATATGAATAAGGAAAGATTTGTCAGCTACGGCAGGAAAAGTAAGTACGCGCTCTACCGCTTCTACTAATTCTATATCCTCATAATTCCAAGAATTAATCTGAACCTGTGTGGTGACAACATCACGAGTCATCTTTGGGGGCTTGCCAAACAAAACCTGCATAGGCATTGAGACGGGTTCATTTTCAAATACTGAGTCAAGGACTCTAAGATCAGCATCCTCAGTCAACTCCCCAATGACAGAAAATGGGCAACGCTCACGCTCGCATATACGGCCAAATATATCTAAAACTCCAGCGTCCACAGCAAGCATATAGCGTTCTTGGGACTCATTGCACCATAGCTCCATAGGATTCATTCGTAGTTCATCGTTGGGTACTTTACGTAATTCAATAATTGCACCACGATGACTCTGATCAACAATTTCTGGTACAGCATTAGAAAGCCCGCCTGCACCTACATCATGAATTGATAAAATCGGGTTATCGTCTCCTAGGCCCCAACATGCATCAATCACTTCTTGAGCTCTACGTTGCATTTCAGGGTTTCCTCGCTGGACAGATGCAAAATCAAGCTCTTCCTCGCTACTACCGCTACCCTGTGATGAGGCTGCGCCACCACCAAGACCAATCAACATTGCAGGCCCACCTAAAACCACAAGCTTAGCCCCAGCTGGAGCCTGAAGTTTTTCAACATAGCGTTCTCGGATATTACCCAACCCACCTGCAATCATTATCGGTTTGTGATATCCACGCCATAAACCATTTAAATGCATCAAACATGTACGGAAATACCCAACAAGATTCGGTCGACCAAATTCATTATTAAACTGAGCCCCGCCTATTGGACCTTCTAACATGATCTCAAGAGGAGAAGCCATTCGATTAGGCTTACCTAATGCAGGGCTTTCCCAGGGACGCTTCCAATCAGGAATTTCTAGGTGGGAAACACTGAAACCAGTCAAACCCGCCTTTGGTCTAGCGCCTCTGCCAGTTGCACCCTCATCCCTAATTTCTCCACCTGACCCTGTAGCCGCTCCTGGAAACGGTGAAATTGCCGTTGGATGATTGTGAGTTTCCACTTTCATCACTAGGTGGACTGGTTCTTCAAATATCCGATAAAGGTGGGTACTGATATCTGGCACCCACCACTCAGCATTGGATCCCTGAATGACTGCAGCATTATCCGAATATGCGGATAAAACACCTTCAGGGCTGCATGAGTGTGTGTTCTTTATCATCTGAAATAAGCTCTTTTTAGCCCTATTGCCATCAATCAACCAAGACGCATTGAATACCTTGTGGCGACAATGCTCTGAGTTCGCCTGTGCAAACATCATTAGCTCAACGTCTGAGGGATTTCTTCCAAATGTGGAAAACTGATCAGCCAAATAATCAATCTCTTCAGAGGATAGAGCGAGCCCTAATTGGTGATTTGCTTCATCTAAAGAACCTTTTCCACCGCTTAACAAATCAATTTGATTCATAGGCTGGGGACTATGCTCCCCAAATATAATGTTTTCGGAAGGAGGGTCTATGAAAACAGACTCAGTCATACGATCATGGATTAATGAGATTATGCTGTTCAGCTCTCTCTCTTTCAGTGATTTTTTGAGCTTGAGCGCATAAACACGCCCTCTCTCAATGCGGCGAATAGGCAATCCGCAATTTTGCGCTATATCTGTTGCTTTAGAAGACCATGGCGAAATAGTTCCAATGCGGGGAATCACTATAACCTCTTGGTCGCCTTGTATCGGCTCATTTAATGACCCATAAGTAAGCAGCGCCTTAAGAACTTGTTTTTGACTAACAGTAAGTGGCGTAGCTTCACTTATGAAATGCAGAAAACTAACAGACAAAGTATCAACTGCCTCTGAGGAGGCCTTTAGCTGAGAAACCAGCTTTTTAAGGCGAAAAGGAGTTTCAGCTGAGGGCCCAGCCAGCTGCAACATGCTCATGTAATTACATTAAACCTCAATAAATAAGGGGCATTCTTCATGACACTGATCATGCTACCTCTATCCATTCGCTTGGCTGATTTTGCTCAGCAATATGCAAGGCTTGACTTTGAGGTGCAAGACTTTTAGCTAATGCTTTGCATACAAGATCAGGACTATTATTCTTCTCACTTAAGTGTAATGCCATAACCCATTGCAAAGCTTCATGGTTTACTATTTCTAACAACCCAACCACCTGATCATTGTTTAGATGGCCATAAGAAGAAGAAATTCTCGCCTTTAAAGTTTCCGGATAAGCACCATTTAGCAACGTTTCAGCATCATGATTACATTCTATAGCTAGAGCATCACAGTTTGCGAGACGCTCTGCAATGTGGGGGGTAATATGACCAGTATCCGTGAGCATCCCCAGTTTTCTGTGTTCCGAAGAAAAAATAAATTGAACCGGCTCACGCGCATCATGAGGCACAGGAAAAGGTTGTACCGTAAGAGAACCAATTGTCAGTGTCTGTTCACAATTGAACTTACAGATGTTTGTTAAATTTTCAGCCGTCAAACTTTCGGCTGTCCCATGCGTCATCCATGCAGGAATACCATACTGACGAACAAATGGTGGCACACCTTTAATGTGATCAGAATGTTCATGGGTAACTAACAAGGCCTGAATATCTTTAGGATTCTTGTCTAAATTGTTTAGTCTTTGTTCAACCGCCTTAAGTGTAAAACCACAATCGACCATAACAAGCGTTGAATCAGACTCCACCAGCACTGCATTGCCGCGGCTGCCGCTTCCCAGAGAAGCGAATCGTAAAGTCACTACTTAATTATCCCCTGCTCCCCCACGACCGCCGCCTTCGCCTGGTGGCGTGTACATAGGGACTGGAAACTGAGTCACATTTCCGCCATCAGCGTCAGTAATTTTACTAACACCTTGTTTCTCAACTTCGTCTATTCGAATGACAGAGTGAAGGGGTATATAAGTTCGGCTCACACCAGAAAATTCTGTTTGTATGCGCTCTTCTGAAGGATCAACAACCACACTTGATCGAGCACCAAAAACCAGCTTCTCAACTTCAATAAAACCAAACAAACCTCCATGACTAACTGTCTGGGCATAGATCTCATAGACCTTGCCTTGGTTCATAAAAGTTATCTTGTAAATCGGTTTAGCTGCCATTTTCGATAAATGGTTATTTTGGCGATGCAGAGCTTAGCACAAGGTGAACACTCCTGTGAGATCAGTTTTTTAAGATAAGCATAAAAACTAAATCTAAAGAGCATTTTTCAAAGACTAATTAGGCATTTACTCAATAACCTTGCCCGGATTCATTATGTTATTTGGATCAATGGCTCTCTTTATAGTTCGCATCAAATTAATCGACACGCGCGATTTATATTTCAGGAGCTCATCTCGCTTCAAGATACCCACTCCATGCTCTGCACTAAAACTTCCGCCCAGTTGTACAGAAAGATCATGAACTTTTTCTGTAAGCTCATGAGCAAACTCATCTTTAAAAACACCCAATTCAACTCCTAATGGAGGCAACAAATTGAAGTGAATATTCCCATCACCAATATGACCAAATACGGACAGTCGGTGGGGAATGAAATTATCAAGCAATTTTTTCGCTTTATCCAAAAATTCCGGAACTTGGGAAATTCTTACAGAAATATCATGTTTTACCGAGCCACCCTCCCTTCTCTCCGCTTCGGGAATAGATTCTCTTAATTTCCAAAAAGCAGTCTCTTGTTGTCCAGATTCAGCTATAACTCCTGTTATCAACTCTTTCGAAATAACTCCCTCTTCAAAAAGTTGCTCCAGTATTTTTCTCAGATCTGTGTCAATCTCTGAAGTTGCCAACTCTACCAACAACATGTGTTGCAAAGTTTTATCAAATGGGTCAAGTGTCCCTGGAATATTAGCTAGAACCATATTCAATGATTCTCGCGAAATATATTCTGCTGAAACTATTCGTCCATCACTTAGTCTCTCAGCTCGCCCAAGAAAATCACAGGCTGACTGAGTAGACGTAACGCCAAATATAGCTACCTCTCGATTATGTGGTTTTGGATAAAGTTTTAAAACAGCGGCTGTAATTAATCCTAGAGTTCCTTCCGCACCAACAAAAAGCCCGCCCAAATCATAGCCCGTATTATCTTTTCGTAATCCGTTTAAATCAGATAAGACTTCTCCATTTGGTAATACAGCTTCAAGCCCTAATACTAGATTCCGCGCACTTCCATAGCGAAGCACTGAAATACCACCTCCGTTTGTCGACAATACACCTCCAATTTGACAGGTGTCTTTTGAGCCCATACTAAGAGGAAAAATTAAATCGTGTTTCTCAGCTAAAGCATGCACAGTACTGAGCACAGCACCGGCCTCTACCGTCATCGTAGAATTAACCTCATCAAATTCTCGAAGATTATTCATTCGGGATAGGTTCAAAATAATCTGTTTTTTTGAATCAAATGGTGTTGCTCCACCGCAATAGCCAGTATTACCACCCTGGGGTATAACTCCGATACCAAACTTGTTCGCCATAGAAATGATCTGCGAACATTCTTCAACCGAAGCCGGTTTCAATATTAATGCAGCTTTGCCGAAATAATGGCCACGCTCATCTTGCAGATATGGGGCGGTGTCGGAATCCTTAACTATCCCACGTCTCCCTACAATTAATTGCATCTGATCCAGAACAGCCTTTGTACTCATAAGATTTTCCTTCAAATCCATGTCGTCGATGTTACCCTAGAACACACAATGAGCTATTTTTGGATTGGACTTGGAAGCGCTATAGGGGGCATGGGCAGGCACTGGTGCTCAAACCTAGTATCTCGCTTTTTTGGTGAATCGTTTCCTTGGGGAACCATTTTAGTGAATATCATTGGCTGCTTAGTAATTGGCTTTACAGCGTCAGCTTTGCTAACAGAAAGTCGACTTTTATCTACACCTGATACAAAAAATTTTTTAATGATTGGCATCCTTGGAGGCTATACAACTTTCTCGGCCTTTAGCTTACAAACTCTTATGCTTGCTAGGGATGGCTATTGGATATCTGCGGGACTTAATGTTTTTCTTTCTGTAGTGCTGTGTTTGATTGCTGTGTGGCTCGGATATATCTGCGCTAGTATGGTTTTTCGATAACCTACCCTTTAACTCTGAGATTGCTGCAAATATTTTCAGCTGCTAGATTCTCACTCGGAGGGATGCCGGAGTGGTCGAACGGGCTTGATTCGAAATCAAGTGACGAGCTTGTCTCGTCCGTGGGTTCGAATCCCACTCCCTCCGCCACTTTCAAACCCAACCATTATTTGCTGTAATTGGTTTTAAGGTCAAATACACTTGATTTTCAACCTGTCTAGGGACAACACTATGCCCATAGGAGAAAAAGAACGGTCAAAAAACGGAATATCATGAACAAAACGTATTTCAAACAATATAGGTTATTTCTTTTGGTCATTGCATTGTTAGCAGGAAATAGTCATCTAGCACATGCGCAAAACGATTGGGTAGTTCGAGATACGTATGAACCAACGGCACCACGGCTTTTATACACGGCTGCCCGCTCATTAGGCATGCTTCGAGGTAACCGAGAATTAGAAGTGTGGCTGACTTTGCGTTATGAAGGGTCTGGTTATATGCACCAAATAACGGGCACAAATCCCTCAGATTGGCCCCGAATAGATCTCGACAGATTTTATGCAGAAATAGCCTATCCTGATGGAGGGCTTAGATACGACCTAACTTCATCTGACGGAGAACGTAGTGTATGGGTTACAGCGGGAGAATATTCTTGGGATGAACAGAACGTTGAACCAAATACGCCTCCTGTTGGGGAATCACAAACCAATACAATAGAATTTCATAACTGGCGAAAAAGCCTCCTTGCTTCAACACCAACGGCCGCAATACGATTCGCTCATAATAATATTCAACAAGTGCAAGTAACGGAGTTAGAACATCGAATATACGAGCTAGACCTTCCCGATGAAGGCATCAAAATACGGTTAAACCGTAATCGTCGACCTGAACTGGTGGAAATGAGAGTTGAGCATCCTGTATTTGGTCAGGCAACCTTAACAGTTGAATATTCAGGTTATCGGGATTATGAACCGATCGATCCATTACTAAGTGATGAGATGATGAGCGGCTTTTATTTTCCAAGCCGAATTGTACAAAAGCTTGACGATCACACAATTCTGGATATAGAAATTGATACCTGCTGGTGTACCAACCCGTATGTAATCTTCCCAATCCCTGGAGACATTATTTCGACCTCATCTAGTCGCTGAATTTTACGCAGAACTAATCCACAATAGAGCATTATTATTTATAGCTTTAAAGGAAAGAATGTTATGAATAAACTGAAGAAATTATTTTTATCAAAACTATCGATCGGAATATATACGGTCATTGCTTGCTTGATAGGTGCAGTATATCCAGCACATACGCATCACTCTATTACTGCACAATATGATTATGATTGGCCATTTCTTTTTGACAATGCTGTATTTACACGGGCGAGATGGGTCAATCCACATATCTATCTTTTTTTTGAGGTAGAAAACGAACAAGGCGAAGTCGAAGAATGGACGATCCATACCAGCGGTCTCCAAGGGTTACGTGCAAAAGGCCTTGGAAGGGAAGCCCTTATAGAGGGCGAAACCTACACCGTTCGAGGTGTGAGAGCGCATAGCGGCAGGCCTGAAGGCTTTTTGGCAGAAATTACCCTACTAGATGGTCAATCGCTCATTGTATGGACCGGTGATCCAAACGGTAATTAATTAAAAACTATTTTCTATTTTTGTCGGTAGAGAGAACTCACCATGATGCTCAAATTAATACAATCGCACACAATATCCATAACAAAGCTGACAGCACTTTTGTCACTACTTGGAGCATTTGCGTTGGCAACTATTCCTCAAATCGCCTTTTCTCAAACGCTTGAAGGAAACTGGTCGGTAGAGGAAGCAGAAAGAGAAATGCGTCCTAATCAAGAGTTTTTGGGCGCTAGCGTAATTTTTAACGCTGACCTTACTTTCTCTATTCAAAGACTACAGCGTACGCCATGGCGAGGCACCTACAGCATTGACCCTGAATCAGGAACTATTAACCTCACATTTCGAGGAAGAAACTTAACGCCACCAACTGATGGTACTGTTTGGGAGGGCATATATCGCTTTGGATCAGACGACACATTGGTCATTAATACTGCCACTGGCCACGATGCCCGTCCTCTGGAATTTATGACTGGCTATGATCTAACCATGATAACTTTAAGGCGTGCCAATTAAGAAGGAGAAAGAAAAATGTACAGTTTTTCGAAAATCACACTCGCACTTGGAATCACTGCCATTCTTGGACAATTTGCGATAGCACAAAATGCCGAACGTGAAGAATTATTGAATGCACCAATGCCGAGATCAGCACAAGGTCATCCAGATCTCACAGGCCTTTGGGTTGGAGGCGTGCCCGGATCATTTGAGTTTAGAAGCAATGGTCCTGGAGGATCATTTTACAGGGTAGATAGTGCTCCAGATGAAAGCCAATACCAAGTAAGAGACGGAAACTTTTTTTGGGGTGAAATAGACCAGGAAATGTTTGTTAAATCTGACCGAGGGAATATGCCTCTATACAAACCTGAATATTGGGAAGAGGTTAGATGGAATGAAGAGTTTGGTTACGAAAGACCTGTTGACCCCGGCTTTGGATGCAGAGAAGCAGGCATCGTAAAACGAGGTTTTCCTGCCGAAATTATTCAGTTTCCTAATAAAGTCGTATTACTTTACGCCCCAGCGTTTGTTTCACCACTTACCGCAATACGTCAAGTACCAACAGATGGAAGACCTTTAAGAACTGAAGATGAATATGAAGGCTTAAACCAACTAGGTGGCAGCTCAGTCGGGCGTTGGGAGGGAGATACTCTTGTTATTGAAACAGTAGATTTCCCCGGAGATCTTATTTGGTATTCCACAAGAGGATGGCCCATGAGCCCAGGCGCTAAAATAACCGAACGATACACTAGACAGGGAGACATACTGACACTAGAAATGACAGTGGATGATCCTGCATTTATTGAACCATGGAATCTTCGGCCAATAGAGAGGCAACCGAATTCAAGCCAAGGTGCCTTGTTTCCGCCGACTCCAGTATGCCTAGAACTTGCTGGTGATTCCGTTTCCGGCGCAAGATTTGGAGAACGATTCAAGTAATGCCAAGATTGAGTGCGATCGTTTTTCAGACAAAACTAGCCATGTAGCCATCAAACCGAGTTAATATTGTACGCAAAGCGTGGCCTCGAAAAATGGGGTTACCTATAAAAAAGAGTTTCCGTGGAGAAAAATAATGAAAAAGTTCTGTTCCCTTTTTGCAATGTATCTATTCCTGAACATTGCGGTGCAAGCACAAGATTTCCCGCCAGGGTTCGTTGACCCATACCCACTTCTTGAAGCTGCATCTGAAGAAATTAATGAACGCAATTTCCATTGTGTTACCTTTTCAGGTGCAGGTTATAGTGGGCCAGTAGGTCAAGTGTATGAGAATGCACCGAATGTTGATTGGGAACGTATTCCAATGACTAACTACACACGCACCATCAATTGGGAAACGGCAACTAGTATAGAAACATTTGACCGCGAACCAGGCCTCAATCCTGCCTCCTGGAAATACGGGCTTGGCTGGATGGGTGGTACGCCTACCCAACAACATACACGTCAAACTTTTATTGTTAATGGAGATACTGCATGGGCAATAGATGGTAATGAAGCTCCAGTATCTGCATCAGCTGAAGACGCCGAACGGTTTCAGCTAGATATTTGGCTCAACCCTCCAGGATTTCTGAAAGCAGCCCGCATGCCAGGCGCTAATCCAAAGGCCTTTTGGAGATGGGAACAAATTGAAATGGGTCGTGATGGAAATGTTGTTAATCTGACAAAAATGCATGTGGTCGCGATTACAGTGCTAGGTAAGTATCGTGTAGATGCCACCATCAACCCACAAAATCAGATTCAACGAATTCACGTAATGGTCAATGAGCCTGCTCTAGGTGACTTTAATATTGAACAGGAATCCACAAACCAGCAACAGTTTGGAGATGTAAAATGGCCTACAAACTGGCACTCACATCAAGGCTGGGATGATAACTTTCAGTTTGCCAGTGAGAGTACAGGTCACAACGCCTATGGTGGTGTATTCCCCAACGTGCAACCAAATGTATGTGCGGATGAAGTACCTGTGCCCACAAATCTTCAGCCCTCTCCAAGACCAGATCCAGAAATTGTAGTTACCGAAGAAATCGCTGATGGGGTATACATGTTGGGAGGAGGACCTGCTAATAGTTACATGGTGGAATTTAAGGATTGGGTAGCAGTATTCGAAGCCCCAATTAATGAAAGACGCAGCTTAGCGGTAATTGAAGAAGTCGTGAAGTTGGCACCAAATAAGCCTATTAGGTGGCTTATCAACTCTCATATCCACTTTGACGTAATTGGAGGACTTCGCACATATTTACATATCGGTTCCACCATTGTTACACAGCGCAAAAATATTGCGATGCTGAACCGAGATGTTTTGAACTATCGCACGGAATATATTGATCCCGATATCACATCAATGTGGCCGCCAACAGAGCTGGCAGAAGGTTACAATTATGAAGCAATCAATGAAAACTTTGTGATTACTGATAACGAACGTATTCTTCGAGTTTACTATGTTCAACCTCTTGATCATGTACAAGGTATGCTGATGGCTTATTTACCTGAAGAGAAAATTGCTTTCCAAGCAGATCTCTTTAATACGCACGAGCCGCCACCTGATGAACCTACTGATGCAATGCAAACCTTTTTTAACCAGATTCAACGTATGTCTTTAGATGTTGAAACTATTGCACCAGTATTTGGAAAACCAGTACCTTATTCAGAGTTTATTGAAGCAATGGGTGATGGAGCCAGGATGTGTGAAACCATTATTTCAGGGGGAGCTATTGGGATGGTGCCCTGTGAATCAGTAGGTCATTAGTAACACATGAATTATTTGGCAGGGGGCTATTATTACCTATTAATAATAGCCCCCACCTTAAGGTAACGAGAGCATAAAAAGAAAGGAAAAAAAATGCTCGCACTAACACGCCGGAACTTTATTGTTAGTAGCGCATATTTAACGGCTTTATTCTCCAGCCACCGAATATTTTCTCAAACTTCAAACCTAACTGATCTAACAATTAACGATGCATCAGCGTTAATTCGAACTGGCTATATCTCCCCAGTCGAACTCACGAATGCCTACCTTAATCGAATAACAGATCTAAACCCTCAATTAAATGCTTTTATAACTGTTACCGAAGACCAAGCATTAGATACAGCCCGTGAAATGGAGGAAGAGATTTCTAATGGCCAGTGGCGCGGACCACTTCATGGTATTCCAGTAGCTCTCAAAGATAATATAGATATGGCGGGGACTCTTACCACCGCTGCAAGTGCTGTCTTTGCTAACCGCACGCCAAGTGAGGACGCTGAAGTTGTACGTCGGCTGAAAAAAGCTGGTGCGATAATTCTTGGAAAATTGAATATGCATGAATTCGCAGCAGGTGGAACCTCTGATGTCAGTTACTTTGGTCCAGTTCACAACCCTTGGGACACAAATAGAATACCTGGCGGATCCTCTGGTGGTTCAGCTGCTGCAGTAGCAGCTCGACTCTGCGCAGGAGCGCTTGGTACAGATACGGGTGGGTCCATACGTTCGCCCGCCGCGTACTGCGGTATTGTTGGACTCAAACCAACTTATGGACTTGCCAGCATTCGCGGCATTATCCCCTATGGATTAACTGCAGATTGTGTTGGGCCTATGACACAAAATGTTGCCGATGCGGCAATACTCATGCAGATACTAGCAGGCTACGATTCAGAGGATATTGCAAGCATCCAAACAGATATACCACGTTACACATCTACACTTACTGAGTCAGTTGCGTCACTTCGACTTGGCATTCCCCGAGAGCTTTATTCAGATACTGACCCCCAAATTCTTTCTAGTACGGAAGAGGCTCTAGATGTATTAAGCACAATGACTCACAGTACTCAAGATGTTGATTTGCCACAATTCTCGGCAATTCGGCCTACACTTGTAGAGTCATATGCATATCATGCTGAGTACTTAAAAACCCATAGAGAACTCTATCAACCTATAACTTTACAGAGACTGCTACGTGGAGCCGATATTTCTGCAACAGACTATGCTGAATCAAGGTATGAACTTTCAAGAATCAGAAAATCAATAGACAGTATTTTTAATGAGGTTGATCTGCTGATAATGCCCACAAAAAGGGTATTACCAGATTTTATCAATGAAAATTCTAATAACCCTAATCCAATTCGCAATACCCTACCCTTTAATTTATATGGAACTCCAGCAATTTCCGTACCATGCGGTTTTAGTCGGGAAGGGTTACCAATCGGCTTACAAATCAGTGGTCCGCGCTTAGGAGAAACACAAGTACTTGGGCTTGCACATGCCTACGAACAAGTAACTCAGTGGCATTTGCGTCGCCCACCACTATAACCGTAATAATTTTTCCGTTTAATGAGGTATCGTGGGTATCGCAGGACGAAGTTCAAGCCACCTTAGCAGATCCCTCAGTGAGTCCCCAGTCACTGGTATTCGCCAACCAGTTGCCTCAAGTGGATCACAGTGAAAGTGAAGAAGCGTAGCATCAGGTACCCGATTAAAAGTATGCGTTCTAGTCACGGGCCTTTGAAAATTGATCGGGTCTACCACGGTAAACTCTAGTTCTAATCTGTTATTTAAAAGTCGGTAGCGTTCAATGGTCTTTCCTTCTGGGTGCCCACTAAAAGGAAGACCATCATCATTAAAAAGATGTGGTGTTAAATGAGTCGTCTCCACAATTAGTTCATCGCCCTGCCAATTACCCATTGAATAACCTACTGGAGACAAGGGCATCCACTCTGGTGCAATGCGTCCATCCATATGAACACGCCTAAGTACATTGAATGCCTCATATAGAATCAAGATCTGATGGTCTTGCTCCACAATCTCTAGCGGAGCTTGGCTTTCGGTTGCACGAATTAGGCCGGGTGCTATACATCTCATACTTGGGTCGTCTACTGATCGATCAAACTTGGCTAATACCAGTTCAGCTGATTCAGTTGTAACTAAACCTTGCCAAGATCCCCGCTCATTCATTATCCATCCGCCGGATAAGTTACTTTCTTGAGCATTAACACCTGTTATTAGGAAAGCAAAAACAACTATGAACCGCCAACTACAAGTTCCTTTCAGATTTCTAATAAACTTCAAGGCAATGGTACCTCCTGACCATTAGGCAAAATAATTGAAACTAAACGAAGATTTCTTGGTATGGAACTATGTGCCCAAGCCTTTATTGTTACACGGTCACCAGGTTCGACAAGATCAGAATATACTCCAGACCGCACTAATTCATTGGATCCACTAAGCTCACCATCCCATACAGCCGTATTACCATCGCTATCAGTCCAACTAAACAACAACCGAGCATGTGGATTAACAAAGAGTAACTCATCAATAATCGCATTATCAAAAATTAATTCGGTTTCTCGATCAGGGTACATACTCCCACCGTGATGGGAAAAAGTAATGACACTAAAAAATATAGTTACTAAAAAGCAGGCACTTGCTTTTATTTTTGACACAAACCCTCTCCCATAATGCCCAACGAAAATGCCTAACTTACTCTTCCCATAAAGCCCATGCCGTCAAAGTAGTACCAGAGGGAACAAGTAGATACTGACGCCCATCTAACATATAGGTAATGGGTGATGTTCCCCACATGGTTGCACCCATTTGATAATTCCATAAAAGATCGCCAGTACGAGAGTTAAGAGCTAACAAATTACCCTCATTGTCTCCACTAAAGATAACACCTGTAGCAGTTGTTAAGAGACCAGCGCCTGATGGTGTTGGATACCTAAATTCCCAAAGACGTTCACCATTAGTTGGATCTAATGCACGGAGAGCTCCGTAATGCGGCATTTCAGGATCATCTGTAATGTACTGACCGGAACCACCTGTAAAACGTTGACCTGGAATGTATTCTTGGGCCCAAGAAAAATATGTCATACACCCTTCACGAGCATTAACGAAGAACATTCCTGTCTGAGGGTCATAGCTGGGCGGCCAAAAGTTAGTCCCACCTCTAAGATCTGGGCAAGTGATCTCTCCCTCTTCATTTGGTATATGACCAGGTAATAGAATTGGACGACCATCTACTCCGATCTCTGTTGCCCACGTTGTATGAACAAATGGTTCTGCTACCAATAGTTCCCCAGTTGCCCTATCCAATGTGTAATAAAACCCGTTGCGATTGGCAAACATTACAACCTGTCGCAACTCTGAGTCTATTTCTATATCCCCCAGAATTGGGACTTCGGTTGCATCCCAGTCATGTAAATCATGCGGAGTAAACTGATAATGCCAGCTTAACTCGCCTGTATCAGCATCTAGGGCAACAATGGAATCACTATATAGATTGTCGCCAAGTCTACTTTCACTATGGTAGTCAGGTCCGGGGTTTCCTATACCGTAGTAAAGTAAGTTCAATTCTGGGTCATAGGCTCCCGTAACCCAAACGCTCGCACCACCGGTTTTCCAAGAATCTCCTGCCCAAGTTTCATTACCAGGTTCACCGGGCCCTGGAATTGTATAGAACCGCCAGGCAAGCTCCCCCGTTTTTGCATCGTATGCATCAATATAACCTCGTATTCCATATTCTCCACCTGCAACGCCAACGATGATTTTGTCATTCACTGCAAGTGGAGCAATAGTTGCAGCATAACCTTGGGTGTAATCAGCCATAGTTGCATCCCAAACTATGCGACCAGTTGCACTATCAAAAGCCAGCAAATGTGCATCTAAAGTTACCATGTAAAGCATGTCGCCCATCATTGCAAAACCACGATTAACTAACCCGCAACAGGCTGTTAGAAACTCAGGTAACTCTCTTTCATATTCCCAGAAGGGTCTGCCACTTCTTGCATCTAAAGCCCAAGCTGTATTAAGGGGGCCTGTAACATATAAAACGTTATCTCTAAATAATGTTGTGGTTTCAAATTTTTCAAGAACATTTGTTTGGAATGTCCACTGAGGTACAAGCTGGTCTACATTTTCTGGGGTTATCTGCGTAAGGGGACTATGTCTGTGATTATTATAATCACCTCCAAATGTTATCCAGCGCGATCCATCTGGAGTAAGTCCTTCACGAATCTCAGCAGGAGTGACTAGTGTACTGTCAGAGGTTTGTTGTGCAACGATTGGCACTGCCACAACCATTAAAAACAAAACAGACGAAATAAAAACAGTTTTTAAACGCATTAGCATCTCCTTATTCCACCGCGGCATTATGTCCACGCAGCGTCACAAGATAGGTTAGTAAGTCTTCTAAATCAGTATCACTTAGAATTTCAGGCCCAAACACAGGCATTAAAGACTCGGTTGAAACTTCCAACATTTCCAAATTCTCTTTATCAAAACCCTGAATCCTTCCCGCCATGTCGATAAGCTGGATGGAAAACATATCTTCGTTGTTCTTAACACCTTGCATACCCTCACCCGAATCTGTCATTAGCGAGGTCTGAGCGAAATTTTTATCGATAACCATAGCCCCACCAACCGTTGTACGAGTTGGCATGATATGCATTTCACGCTCACCTCGAATACGACTAGTTAATGAATTTACAGACCTAGAGATTCCTATACGCGAGAGATCTGGCCCTAATCGACCACCAACTGAGTTTACTTGATGACAAATAGAACATGACCCTTGGAAAATTTCCTCACCTCGACCCGCGTTTCCCGTTGGATGAGTAGTTGTTGGGGCAGAGATCGAGCGAAGATAGGCAATCACCTGCCAAATCTCCGAATCTCTAGTACGAATTCGGTCAATAGGCCTCATAATCGTGCCTGGAACACCCTGAGTTATCGTCCTAAAGATTCCCTCATCAGTGCGACCCGAAGCCCAAAGCTCAGTTAAACCCGGTGCACGGACACCACGTGCATCAGTGCCATGACAATCTGCACACCGCAAACGATAAACTCCCATGCCCGTTCGAATGGCCTCAGGGTCATCTGCAAATTCGTTTATTGATGGAACATCCTGAGCGCCAGAAATAGAAGCCCAAGCGGCCCCTAGAATAATTACCTCTAGAAACCTCTTGGGAATATGCATGTTATAACTTTCCTTCTGTTATTTGAGTATTTAACCCTAAATGCTCTTTCCTCCAAATCTTCAGCAATTAAGGCCTATATGGACCTGCAAGCCAATCACTTTTTTCACCAATCTTGACAAGGCCAACAGTATTAGCGCTACTTTGATGAATGACCAGATTGCCGTCATGCGTTGCGCGCATATTGCGAATCACACCCACACCAGATGGTATGGGCCAACTCTGGAACTGTTCAGTCTGAGGATCAAAGCGGGCTATTACGTCAGGTCTCTGCTCTGACTCATTAATCCACACAATATCATCAACAACTTCTATCGCATAAGGATGAGAGCCAGCCCCACTTGGGGTAAGCCATTCATTGAATTCTTCGGTCTCCGGGTTAAAACGACCTACATAACCTCGACCAGAATCAACGTACCAAATCATGTCCTGGCTATCGATTGCAAGACGACGGATATAGTATCTGCCATGATGTGATTCAGGATCTGGATTAGGGGTATTGAATTCCTCTATCTGCCAGGAATCAGGATCTATTCGTGCAATCTTTGGAGCACCTCGATAAGCCACCCAGATCATGCCCCTAGAATCTATATCAATACCATATGGCCTAGCATTTTCAGTAGGAATTTTCTCCAACCGAATATCTCCGGTATCAGGCACGATGCGTCCAATAAAATTACTGTTCTGTACAGTAAACCAAACATCCCCATTATCAGTAACAATTGGGGTATGTGGGTCCCGTGCAGCTGGATCTGGCATCTGGTAAATGGTTATTTCATCGGTTTCTGGGTTGAGCTTACCCATGGTTCCATTACCGTTTCCTGTATACCAAATATTGCCCTCAGCATCATCGATAATGCTATGAGGCATTGCCCCTGGTTCGAGCTGCCATTCCTTCATTTCACCAGTGCTAGGATCAAGCTGACCTACAATGTTGCCATACATACCTGCCCAAAAAATCATACCATCAGGCCTCATTAAAGGGTCACGAGGACGCTGTCCAAGCGTAGGTACTCCCCACTCCTGAAACGTAATATTAAAATCTCCAGATGCAAGTGTCGGAAGACGGTCAAATCTCTTTGGAAATGAAGTTGCTAGATAATGAGCTATATCTGATGCCAACTCCTCTGGCAAATCAATCATTCTGCTGAATAGATGTCGCCATTCATTGTTCGTGTAGCCAGTTGAACTATAAATGATATCGGTTTCATGACATGCAACGCAGGCCGCTTCTACCAATTCTTTCCCTGGCCCATCAGGCAAGGCACTCAATGGTTCTTCTTGAGCAAAGGCGCTAATTCCAAAGCTTGAGACTAAAAATGAAGCGATTAGACTTCTTAAAAATAACTGCAACATGAATCTCTCCTGATCTGTGGCCCTTACTGAGCCAACATTTAACACTACTCTATGCCCTAATGTTAACGCGATTTGGGCTCAGGATCTCTATACGAGATAAATTTCACAAAAATAGACAGATATATCCAGCATACAAAGATGCATAATCTCTTTATTATTTAATTATTTGGCGCTAAACGCCTCTAGAACCCCGTTGATACGTACACTATTGTATTTCCAAAGCATAGGGTGTCACCTCGGTGACACCCTATGTATATAACTAGGTTTCAATATAAACCTGAGCAATGCCATTCACAGCACTACAAGCTAAAACAAGATTTCCATCTTCCGTCGCCACCATATGGCGAACGATACCCCCACCAGAAGGGATTGCCCAAGACTGAAACTCTTCTGTTTTTGAATCGAAGCGAACTAAAGAATTAGGCCGTGAATATGTCTCAACATACCAAATTACATCACCTACTGATGCAATACCGTAAGGAAGAGACTTTTCACCTCCAGGTGAAAGCCACTCCTCTACTTCTCCAGTTTCCGGGTCATAGCGACCTAAATATCCTCGTGGATAATCTGTGTACCACACCGCATCATCTGGAGTAAGAGTGATACGTCTAGGACGAGAATCAGGATTTGGCAGCTCATATTCTGTAATTTCTGTTGTCACTGGATCCACGCTTCCAAGTCGGGGTCCACGGAAATCCACATACCAAGGCACTCCCTGAGAATTTATTTCAATGCCATATGGGTAAGTACCAGATGTTGGACTAGCCGAAATAGTCATTTCCTCAGTGCTAGGTACAAGCCTACCTACATGACCAGACTGCATGGTAAACCAGAGTGTATCGTCTTGGTCAAAAATTGGCGTGTGAGGTCCTCGGCCTGTTGTCACTGGGTATTCATCAACTTCACCCGAGTTCGGGTCAAGCTTACCGATATATCCGGTTCCAAAGATTGCTGTAAACCAAACGTTACCGGACATGTCTTCAACTAAACCGTGTGGCCCAGAGTTTGGCAAATCAAGCGGAAACTCCTGCATTGCGCCTGTCCCAGGGTGCACCTTTCCTAGCCTATTTTGAAAATGACCTGTCCACCATAAAGATCCATCAGCTGAAGAAAGCGGGTCATGGGGTCTAGACGCCAAGGTCGGCATTTTCCATTCGCTAATATTAATTTTAACCGGACCTGGAATAAGCACTGGTTCAGTTCCTGGTTGTTTAGGAAAATTCTCAGCTAGATAATCTAAAACCATATCTTCCTGCTGTGGAGGCAGAACTATCATCGTGGCGAGAAGGGAATCCCACTCCTCATAACTACCACCCATGAAGCGTGTAAAAATATAGTCACTACTGTGACAGACATTACATGCACCCTCTATAAAAGCTTTAGCATCCCCATCAGGCAATTCAATGCTGGCTGTGTGGTTTCTGCCAGGCTGCCCAAAAGCAGTTATCGATACCATCATAATCCATGAAAACGTTACTGCCACTATGGTTGCTAGTTTTCGCTGTGCCATCATTCGTACCTCAATAATATTTTTCAGCAAACAGTCAACAAAACGGGCAAGAAAAGCCCTGTCCAATCCTTTAATTTACAGGAAATCGTGAAGTTTTTCCTTGATTTTTCAATGGCCAAAGGCATCAAAACAACAAATATGAATCTTATTTAACCGACCATAAGGTTCATCAGGGCAACAAAACTGTAGAGCCTGTTGTTTCACGAGCTTCGAGCGCACGATGGGCCTCTGCCGTAGCCTCAAGTGAAAAAGTTTGATTAATGTCCACTGTCAAGCCATTCTCAACAGCATTAAAAAGGGCATTCGCACTACCAAGTAGGTCCGATCGATTCGCAATGTAATGTAATAGAGTTGGCCTAGTTACGTATAAGGAGCCTTTGAATTGCAATTGATTAACAGAAAAATCATCAGGCACGCCAGAAGCAGCACCAAAACTTACCATCGTGCCTCGACTCTGAAGAGACTCTATAGAAGCATCCCAAGTATCCTTTCCAACTGAATCATAAACAACCGGGACTCCAGCCCCGTCGGTAATTTCATTCACGCGCTCAACAATGTTCTCACGACCGTAAACAATCACATGATCACAACCATGAGAGTGTGCTAATTCTGCTTTCTCATCACTACCGGCAGTACCTATAACTAATGCTCCCAATTGCTTCAACCACTGGCAGGCTATCAAACCAACACCACCCGCTATGGCGTGAAAAAGCACTGTCTGACCTGCTTGTACGGGAAATGTACGACTTATAAGGTATTCTACCGTCATACCCTGTAGCATCATCGCTGCTGCTTGCTGATCATCTATAAAATCAGGCAATGGCACTAGTCGCTCAGCTGGCATGATCCTTTCTTCTGCATATGCACCAGGCATGTAACCAGCGTAAGCAACACGATCACCAAGTTTCAAGTCATCAACCCCCTCACCTACTTCTTCTACAACCCCAGCAGCTTCCATACCCAAAGCTGTAGGCAATTGCGGAAGTTTATAAGCTCCATTACGGTGGTAAACATCTAAAAAGTTTAACCCGGCAGCTGTCTGCCTTAGCCGAACTTCACCAGGACCAGGAACATCAACATCTACTTCTTCCCAACGTAAAACATCTGGACCGCCATGTTCATGAATACGAATTGCGTGTGTCATAAAACTTTATTCTTAGACTAAAAGACCTTCATATTGTGGACTGCTTCTTATCGCATCACCAGTTCAATTTCGTAAAGTCTGGGCCAATTCTTTCCGGTTACAAATAACCTTTCTGAGCGAGAATCAAAGGCAATACCATTTAACACATCGTCGTAACCTCTTTGAGAACGCGGGTAAAGCCCTGACAAATCTATCCATCCCAATACCTCTCCATCAGAAGGGGAGATGCGTGCAATTCGCTCCTCAAACCAAACATTTGCCCAAATTTCATTATGGATGAATTCCAATTCATTCAACTGATTAACTGGTTCTCCATTATCAAGCACAGTTATCTGGCGCTCGACCTCAAGAGTTTTAGGATCTAGAAATGCAAGTTGAGGTGTACCATTACTCATAATTAGACTCTCTTCATCATGGGTGAGTCCCCAACCCTCACCCTCAATCCTAAAAGTCCTTAATAAGTTCAACGTATCTAGCTCATAGACAAAACCAAGCCCACTCTTCCAAGTAAGTTGGTATAACTCTCCATCAAATACAGTTATACCTTCTCCAAAATAGTCAAATCTAAGAGCTCTTCTGCTCTCAATATTGCCTGTCAACAAATCTACTCGACGCACAGATGATCTGCCATATTGCCCAGTACCCTCATAAAGTTTTCCATTGTGAATAGCTAACCCTTGGGTATAGGCAGACGGGTCGTGAGGATAGCTTGCCACAACGTTTGCTGCCCACTCAGTTCGATCAATACCAGGCGTGGCCTGAAACCAAGCGAATCCTGCAATCAATAAAACGGCTAGGAAGATGATACGCGTCAGCATTCTAATAGCTAGCTCCTTAAGAACTAGAGTACTTTTGGTCTACGTAATAGAAGCACAAATTATCTATCCACGTTCTCAGCCGCTCTAGCTTTCGCCCCTCTCATAACATTAATAAGACCATAGTTCATTTCATGACATGCAAATTCGAATAAGCCCGGGGGATCCATCTTCGGCCATACCATTTCATAACTCCATGGTAGCTCCCATGTCTGTGGGTCTTCTAGTGTTACCTCATAGAGCAAAAGCCCATCATCAATACGTGTATAACGTTCAGTCACATTAACATCAGGGCTAGTACCCCTGTTCCGAGTCCACCACACACTCTCATTAAAATTAGTGGTTTCAACAACCAAAGTATCACCGTCCCAATAACCCCGTGAGGCCCCCAACCAGGGTCGAATATTATCTGGTGCATGTGGACGGTCATCCAACGGAATAATACGGATCTCACTATTAACCTGTGTCATCAAAACCACATGGCCTTGGGTCTGTACAATCTGAGACTCGCCATAGTTACGAATTGACGGTATTCGTGGTGGACCTTGGTTACCGGTAATGCATCGTTCCAAAAGACTTCTTGACTCAAGCGTAGCAACACGCGCCTGAGCCTGGTAACGCGCTTGTCCTTCTGGTGTAAAGGCAGGACGCTTCCCATCAGGAGGATCGACTATCATTGAAGTACGCAGATTAGGGATCATTGGACTTTGCCAACTTCCCATCCCCCATTCCTTCCAGTCATAGTGCACTGTCGCAGGATCAACCGAGGCATCGCTAAAAACACCCCTAGCAAAAGCCTCCACTGCTTCTTCTCTTGTGAAGAGCGGTTTCCCTGCTAGCTCATCTGGTCTCTCCATAGGAACATAACTTACGGCAAGCCAATATCCTGACAAATCCGGATCGCCCCAAGAAGTACGTGGAGAAGGTTCTCGCGGTGCTTCAGGGTCCCAAACACGACCTCCGGTTGCTCTCTCAACTGCCTCATTAATCTGGTCTTGAAAATAGGCGATAGAAGATTCATTAGTATGTGGAGATACTTCACGCGCTGCCTCTAGGGCCTCTTGGGAACGCTGGTTAATAAGTGCTGCTTCAGCTGCAGGTAGACTTTCAGCCCTATAAGCACCAGTTGTCGGATCTAACTGAGCATTTGAACAAATTGGTATCCCAAAACAGGACAACACGTAAAAAGCTTTATTAAAAAATTTCATAGTTATTCAACAGCGTTCTCAGCCGCTCTAGCTTTCGCCCCTCTCATAACATTAATAAGACCATAGTTCATTTCATGACATGCAAATTCGAATAA
>MDTE01153950.1_pt1 | contig 57907 bp, 48 predicted proteins | sample 811231 | NCBI WGS metagenome assembly MDTE01 (sample SAMN05326651, study PRJNA326480) | marine metagenome | isolation source: seawater | place: Indian Ocean: Red Sea | collected 2010
TATTTTTTTTAATTTGTTCTTCAAGTGGATGTTTATTTTCACTTGGATGTGCTTTTATAATTAAAGAAAAATTTGAATTAATTCTATTTGTTATTTTAAGTAAAAAATTAAGGCCATCTATTTCACTAAAACCATATTTCTTATCAAGGTTAAATTTTAGAAATGGTTCAGGACTAAATAAAAGATAATTAATGTTATTTTTTATATTTATAATTTTTAAAAAATTTTCTTTCGAGTATTTTGGTTTCCATTTCTCAAGATATTTGTAGTAAGGATTTCCAACTACATAAAGTAATTTTTTAGGAATTCCCTCTTTTAATGCTAATCGCTTAGCCTCTTCATCAATAAGAAAAATTAAATCTGGAAAAAATAATTTTTCATTTTCCTGAAATCTTTTCCTTATATTTGTCCAATGATCTATAAAGGAAATAGAAAAAATTTTATTGATTTTTGCTTCTTTTATCCAATCTAATTCAATATTTATTGGTAAAGAAGTACCCGTTATAAGTAAATCCGATTTTTCTAAAGTTTCTTTTATGGAAAGTTTTGATGGATTTTTAATTGGGATTCCAAATTGGTAATAATTTTGGTTTGATTTGTTTGAAAAAACATTTATTTTTTTTGCTGTAGATCTGAAAATATTTAGATATGATAAAACAGACTTTCCTCCAGCAGTGTCAGAAAATATTGCAACCACATTTTTATTCTTTATAAAATTTTCCATTAATCAATATTTTCTTCAATAGCTTTAATTGGATCAAAAATTTGATTATTAATTTTTTTCTTAGATATATCTTTTAAGTACTTAATATTCTCAATTACTTTCTCTATAGAATCTGCAAAATCATTAATGTCCTTAATTGAAATCCCTTCTCTAACTAGCGGAGAAACTATTAGAGTCTTTTTATATAAACTTTCAGTTACTGGACATAAACCTTTCTTATATTCATATTGGATGTTTTTATTTTCATTCCAAGGAAATCCTTTTTTCCCAATACTTATTTTATTCTGATATATGGTATTCCAATACAAAGGTTCCACATATCCCTCTGCCATTGGAGTAGTATCCCAATACTTTGGCTTAGGTAGTTCTGCACTAACGGCTTTGACAAAAAGGTTTCTTGAGATACCAAAAAAATCTGGATTAAACTTAATTGGGAACATATAATAAGCGTGTGTACAATCTTTTTCAATTGTTTGAACTTCGATACCTTCAATATCTTTAAGCCTAAGAGATAGAATATTTCCAATTATTGATCTATGTTCAAGAATTCTTCTTAATTTCTTAAACTGTGCAATACCAATAGCTGCTTGTAGTTCAGTAAAACGATAATTACTACCTATCCCATTTGATAAATCTTTAATTTGATAATGTTCAATAGCATTCTCTCCATGGTTTCTAATTAATCTGGATTTCATTGCTAAATTATCATTATTTGTAACTATTAAGCCGCCTTCTCCTGTATGTATGTGTTTATGGAAATTGAAACTAAAGCCCCCAATATCACCAATAGTCCCCACAGGATTATTTTTATAGTATACACCTGGTGCTTGCGCAGCATCCTCAACAACTTTAAGATTATTTCTCTTTGCTATTGATAATATTTTGTCCATCTCAGCAGAATATCCAAACAAATGGACTACTACTATAGCTTTAGTTCTAGGAGTAATCTTTTCTTCAATTGATCTTGGATCTATAGTGTATCGATAAGGATCAATATCAGCAAAAATCGGAATGCCTCCATAAAACATGCAGGCAGTTGCACTAGCAGACATTGTATATGGTGGGCAAATAACTTCATCCCCAGGTTCTATTCCTATTGCCCCGAAACAGGTTTGGAGTCCTGTAGTCCATGAATTAACTGAAATTGCATTTTTGAATCCATATTCATCACACCAAATTTTCTCAAAGTTTTTAACTTCTATACCTCCATTAAAAAAATTACCTCCCGCCGCAATAAATCCTGAAAGAATATCACTATCCAATACTCTAAGTGCAGCATTTTTTTCCTCACTACCCATTGATTTTCTATTTGGAAAATCATTTTTTCTTATAGGCTCACCGCCTAAGAGCGCAAGTTTAGTCATCAATAAAGAATGATTTTGAGATGTATTTTGATAATTTAATGCTATCTATAAAATTATCTTTTAAACTTTTATTGTAAAACAAATCTTTTATGTGAGTTGAGACTGGAAGCATAGAATTTGACATGCATTTTTTAATTTCCTGATTTTTATTTTGATGAAGAAATTTATACTTGCCTGGCGTTTTAAATTCAATTTTGTTACAACCCTCTGTTAGTGAAATTGCTTCATCTTTGAAATAGATATCAATATTTAATAAAGAAAATTCTGCATAAGTAACACCTATTAGATTGATATTAATATTGTTCCAAATTATATTTGCGCTAATTGTTGGGTCACTTAAACTGATATCATAAATTTTATTAAAATTAACAATTTTTATATTTTTATATTTCATATCTAATAAAAATGATATGAAGTCTAAAGCATGAGAACCATTATTATGAATGCCATTTTGGTAGGTTACTACTATATTTTGAATTGGTTTAGATTCTAACTTTTTTTTGATAATTGATTTTAACTTTATTAATTTAGGTTGAAATCTTCGTTGATAATTAACAAAAATCTTTGTATTATTTTTTTTATATAAGTCTTCTAAAATATTTAATTCTTCATAATTTGTAGAAATAGGTTTTTCGCAAATCAATAATTTAGGTGATAATTTAATTAACTTTTTTAAATAGTTAAAGTGAGTATGGGTTGGGCTAGATATTACAAATATATTGTATTTTTTTATAGTATCTTCATTTAGTTCTTTAATATTGTTTACGGAATAAGTATTACTTATTAAGTTTGCCTTGCTTTGATCAGAGTCATAAACATCATAATCTATGCATAATTTATCAAATGATTTTGCATAAGTTTTATATTCAATTGTTTTCAGATCATACAATCCACCAATATTCCCACACCCTATAATTAAAGCTTTCATACTTGCTAAAAATCAGTGATTCCTTAAATTAAAACATAATTCAGCCATTTTCAGGTCATCATACTCGTCTATATCAACAGCAGAAATCCAACTAATTTCTTCGTATCTTGTATTTTTCATGTAAAAACTCTTGTTTTTAATTAATTCCTCTCTATTCGCAAACCATATGGCCCCTGTAGGGCAATATAGATCTGGTAAATCTTGACTTCTTTTTTTTATTGCTTCAGGAAAAATGCTTTCACCACGACCATCTTCTGATAATTTTAAAGCCCACCATGGCATCATCCAGCCAAATTTGAAGCAACTTATTTGTGAAGAAGCATTTGAACTGGTAAAAGCATCAAAACATTTTTTAATATCTTTAGAGTTTCTCAATGGACAATTTGCCATTAATTGTGCCACTACAGTGAATTCTTTATTCCAGTATTCCTCTGCCTCATTTAAGGCAATTAAAGTTGCTTCAGAGCTTGGTGTTATATCGTCTGAACCAGATTTTCTCAGAAAAGGTACCTCTGCTCCAAATTTTTTGGAAATATCAGCAATCTCTTGGTCGTCAGTTGAAACAAGAACTTTATCAAATACATTAGAATTTATTGCGGCTTTAATGGACCAAGCAATTAATGGCTTGGAATTGAAATTTAAAATATTTTTTCTTGGTAATCTTTTAGAGCCGCCTCTAGCTAGGATTATCCCTATTGCATCTTTGGTCATTTTAAAATTTGCCTAACTAATTTTAGGATAAATGTTACAACTTCATTTAATAGATTTTTTAATCTAATTAAATTGACTTGTTAAACATACTAGTTTCATAGTAATTTATTTAATATTGCGAGAGAAGTGGTTACATGAGCCTTCTAAGAAATAAGAGAATACTTATTACAGGAGGAACAGGTAGTTTTGGGAAGGCATTCATATCAAGAGTTTTAAGTATCGAACCAAATATTGAAAGAATTGTAGTTTTTAGTAGAGATGAGTTGAAGCAATGGGAAATGAGCAATGTTTATCCAGAATCAAAATATCCAGGCATGAGATATTTTATTGGAGATGTTAGAGATCAACTTAGGCTTTCACGTGCTTTAGAAGGGATTGATATTGTTATTCATGCCGCGGCTTTAAAACAGGTACCTGCTGCAGAATACAATCCAATTGAGTTCATAAATACTAATATAATTGGAGCGAATAATTTAATACAAGCCTGTTTAGATTCAAATGTTCAGAAAGTAATCGCTTTAAGTACAGACAAAGCAGCAGCCCCTATTAATTTATATGGAGCTACTAAACTTTGTTCTGATAAGTTATTTATTGCTGCAAATAATATTATTGGATCAAGAAATTTAAAATTTTCAATTGTTCGATATGGTAATGTTCTGGGTTCAAGAGGTTCAGTAATACCTTATTTTTTAAAACAGTCCAAATTTGGTAAGTTAAGTGTCACTGATAGAAATATGACAAGATTTAATATTTTGCTTTCTGAAGGTGTTGATTTAGTTCTTTGGGCAATTGACAATTGTATTGGGGGAGAGATAATTATTCCAAAAATTCCTAGTTACAGGATTACAGATGTAGTTGAAGCTATTGCTCCTAATAATGAATATAAAATTATAGGTAAAAGACCAGGAGAAAAAATTCATGAAGAAATGATTACAGTATCAGATAGTAGTCTTACGGCTGATATCGGCAAATATTATTTAATACTAAATAAAATTAAAGACTTTAAAAAATTGGATAGTCTTGATTTTAAATATAAAAAAGTAAATGAAGGTTTTAGTTATTCCTCTGGAACAAATAAAAAGTTTTTGACGGTTGATGAAATACGTAATTTAATTACTAATAATATAGACAAAGATTTTAAACCAAATTAATAATTTTCTATTACTTATTACTATTTTTCAAATTTAATTTTTTAGTTAAATTAATGGCAATTCTTCAAAAATCAATATTCATTTGTCATTATATAAACAGGGTTTAGTGTAATTTTGAATAATTCTTTTCAAAGATCTAAAATTCCTTATGGTAAACAAACCATTTCTGAAGAAGATATAGCTTCAGTTGTTGAGGTACTGCGCTCAGATTTTCTCACTCAAGGGCCAGTAGTAGATTTATTTGCAAGAGAAATTGAGAAGAAATTAAATTGTAATTTTGCAATACCTACTAATAGTGCTACTAGTGCTTTGCAAATTGCATATATGGCACTTGGTTTATCTAAGGGAGACATTTTATGGTCTAGTCCAAATACCTTTGTTGCAACTACCAATGCAGCTTTGCATTGTGGAGCAGAAGTTGATTTTGTGGATATCGATCCAGATACTTATAATATTTCAGCTAATAAATTAAAAAGTAAATTAATTGAAGCAAAAGAGCTCGATAAGTTACCCAAAATAGTTACTTGCGTTCATTTTGGTGGTCAAAGTTGTGATATGGAAGAAATTTATAAATTATCTTTAATTTATAAATTCAAAATTGTTGAAGATGCTTCGCACGCAATTGGCGCTTCTTACAAAGAGTTTAATGTCGGAGAATGTAAATTCTCCGATATAACAATTTTTAGTTTGCATCCGGTTAAAATAATAACTTCGGGTGAAGGCGGTATAGCTACAACAAATGACAAACATTTATATGATCAAATGAAACTTTTAGTTTCACATGGCATAGAAAAAAATCTTTCAAATTTTTGTGAGTCTACTAATGATGAGATTTGGAATTATCAACAATTAAAGTTAGGATTTAATTACAGAATGACGGATATTCAAGCAGCATTAGGGCTTTCTCAATTAAGAAATTTAAGAAAATTTGTTGCAATTAGAAACTCAATTGCTTCTATCTATAATAGGGAATTAGGGGATTTAACTTTTAAATTGCCTTATGTAAAAAGTCATAATATATCTAGTTATCATCTTTACGTTATCAGAATACCTTTCAGAAATAATTACTACTCACAAAAATATTTTTTTAATTCTTTAAAAAAAGCAAATATTTTGGTAAATTTGCATTACATTCCCGTTTATAGGCAACCTTATTATAAAGAATTGGGATTTAAGAAAGGCTATTGTCCTGAGGCTGAATTATATTTTAAAGAAATTATCACATTACCTATATTCCCAACGTTGAAAGATGAACAACAGAAATACATAATAGAAAAATTGAAAGAGCTAGACTTAGAAAATGGATAATACCTCTAAAATTGGTCTTGGGAGTGTCCAATGGGGAACTTCATATGGAATTTCTAATGATCATGGAATAACTAATCTGAGTGAAGTAAGGAAAATCTTAGAAATATCAGAATCTGAAAAAATAAATCTTATAGATACTGCATCACTCTATGGGGAAGCAGAAATTAAATTAGGAAATTTTAATTTGTCAAATTTTAAAATAGTAACTAAGACGCCCAAGTTAGATTCAAAAATAATTACATCTGAAGAAATTTTTAATTTAGAAAAAACTTTTCAAAAATCTTTGAAAAATTTAAATTTAAATAAGATATATGGTTTATTAATTCATGATGCTGATGATTTATTAAAAAAAGGGGGAAACTTGATAGTTCAAAAGCTTATTGATTTTAAAGAAAAAGGTTTAGTGAAAAAAATAGGAGTGTCAATTTATGACTATAGGATAATGGAAAAGATACTTGAATTTTTTACGCCTGATATTGTTCAATTACCATTAAACGTTTTTGATCAAGAATCTTATTTCTCTGGAGCTTTAAGTTTTTGGAAGTCTAAAAATATTGAAATTCATGCTAGATCTATTTTTTTACAAGGTTTAATATTTTTAGATTTAGATAATATGCCAGAATATTTTCACCCCTGGAAAAACTATTTTTCTAATTTTAATAGAATTTGTTTAAAAAATAATTTATCAAAACTTGAAGTTGCCTTAAATTTTATTTCTAATATTAATGAAGTCGATAATTTTATCCTTGGATTAAATAATTCGGCTCAATTATTAGATTTATTAGATTGTTTAAAAGCAATTAAAATTAAAACTAAAATCGATTTCAGTAAATTAGCGATAAGTGATCCAAATTTAATTAATCCTCAAAATTGGAAGCTTTGAAAAAAACAAACTTAAAGTTAGGGATTATAGGAATCTCAAATGGCAATGGTCATCCTTATTCGTGGAGTGCAATATTTAATGGTTACGAGCCAAATCTCATGGAGGATTGTGGTTTCCCAATAATTCCAAGATATTTAGAAGAAAAAAGTTTCCCTGATGATTGTATTAAAAATGCAAAAGTAACTCATATTTGGACGCAATCAAAGAAAATTTCTGAAAAAATAGCTAGAACTTGTTACATAGAAAATATTGTTGAAAATAAACTAGATTTAATTAATAAAGTTGATGGTGTTTTATTGGCGAGAGATGATGCGGATAATCATTACAAATTTGCCAAAGATTTTATCATGAGCGGAATTCCTATATATATAGATAAACCTCTTGCTTTTAATGTAAAAGATGCGAAAAAGATTCTTAATTTAAGAAGATATAAAAGTCAAATTTTTACTTGTTCGGCATTAAAATATGCAGATGAATTAATTCCCTCTAAATTAGATTTAACTAGAATTGGGAAAATTAAAAATATTGAAGCAAAAATTGGAAAGGATTGGAATAGATACGCTATTCATTTAATAGAGCCTGTTTTGAACTTAATTCCAGATAGAGGTGAATTAATTTCTTTTAGTAAGAATTCTGACGATAACAAAACTGCATTATCTCTAAAGTATTCAAATTTAGTAGAAATTTCAATTTCTACTTTAGGTTCATCTTTAATAATTCCTTCAATTTTGGTTTGCGGAATCAATGGAAATTTAAAACTGGAATTTTCTGATACTTTTAATGCATTTAAGAACGCCTTGAAAATTTTTACTGAATCAATTCTTGATAAAAAATGTAAGATTAATGATTATAATGTTTTAGAAGCAATTAGGATTCTTGAGATAGGAAATAGTTAATGAAAAGATCAATATTGATTACCGGTGCTACCGGTAAACTAGGAAAAGTATTTGTTAAATATTTTCTTGAAAAAGGTGATGAAGTGATTGCTTTGGCAAAAACTGAAAAAAAGTTAAATTTATTAAAATCAGAATTTAATAGTTATGGAGAAAATCTAAAAATAATTAATCTGGATTTAATGTTAGAAGATTTTCAAAAAAACTTGTTTGAAAAATTAAATAGCAAAAATTTAAAACCTACTTGCTTAGTAAATAATGCCAGATCTCTTCAAAATTTAAAAATAGAAAATGATGGACTTGTTAATGACATGTCATTTATAAATGAATATAAATTAGGAGTAATAGCACCTTATAAAATCATAATGTCTTTGCTTAAATCAAAAAAAAGGAGCTTAAAAAAAATTGTTAATATAAGTTCAATTTATGGCTTAGTAGCCCCAAATAAAAATCTTTATGAAAATTTTGATTCTGAGTCTTTAATTCATTATGGAGTTACTAAGTCTGCTTTAATTCAATTAACAAAAGATTTGGCTGTAAGATTATCAAAAAAAAATATACAGGTTAACTGCATTGCTTATGGAGGAGTCGAGGGAAGAGTTGATGAAAAATTTAAAAAGAAATATTCTATGCTTTGTCCTTCAGGAAAAATGCTTGTTGAAAATGATTTGCCAGCTCCTCTAGATTTATTACTTTCAGAAAAATCTAATGGTATCAATGGTCATGTTTTAGTTGTTGATGGTGGATGGACAATATGGTAATTATTTATAACCACTAAAAATAAATTAATTATTTAGGAAAAATCAATTAAATTTTTTTCAAAAATTATTCAACTCCTTTTATTTTATTTAGAATTCCAATTTAATTAAAATAAATTTACAGGTTTAGATTATAGTTATTAGATAAGTTTTAAAAAGATGAGTTTTAGAATTGGAAATTCATTTATTGGAGATGGAAATCAGCCATTTATAATAGCCGAAATGTCTGCTAATCATAATGGTTCTATTAAACGAGCATTTAAAACAATTGAGGCTGCGAAAGAATGCGGTGCAGATGCAGTTAAACTCCAGACTTATACCGCAGAAACAATGACAATAGATTGTGATAAAGATGATTTCATTATTAAAGATGGTTTATGGGATGGTTATAAATTGTTCGATTTATATAAGGAGGCAGAAACTCCTTTTGAATGGTTCCCAGAATTATTTGAATTTGCGAAAAAAATAGATTTACCTATCTTCTCAACTCCTTTTGACGAAACTGCGGTAGATTTGCTTGAATCATTAAACTCTCCTGCTTACAAAATAGCATCTTTTGAATTAATAGATTTACCTCTAATAAAATATATCGCTAGGTTAAAAAAACCAATAATAATGTCTACTGGATTATCTACTTTGGATGAAATCACTGAAGCTGTTAATACTGCTAAAAGTCAGGGATGCTCAGATATAGCTTTGTTGCATTGTATTAGTAGTTATCCTGCACCAATAGAACAAGCCAATTTAAAACAGATAAAAAAATTAGCTGAATTATTTAATTTAGAAGTTGGACTCTCTGATCATACTTTAGGAACTACTGCTTCCATAGCGTCAGTTGCATTAGGTGCCAAAATAATAGAAAAACATTTTAAATTAGATGATAATGAAAAGGGTCCTGATAGTTTATTTTCGATAAATCCTAAAGAATTAAAAGAATTAAAAAAAAATACTACAGAATGTTGGAAATCATTAGGCAAAAATGAGTTTTTAAGACAATCGTGTGAAGATAAAAATTTAGCCTTTAGAAGATCAATTTACGTAGTAAAAGATTTAAAAAAAGGGGATATTTTAAATGAAAAAAATATAAGAAGAATCAGACCTGGATTTGGAATGGCACCTAAGTATTATGATTCCATAATAGGAAAAAAAGTCTTGTGCGATATAGAGAGAGGTACCCCATTACAGGATTTGCATATTAATTTATGAAAAATTAAATATTTTATTTAATCCTAATAATTTAAACTAAAAATAAATATGAATATTTCAAAGTCATCATTTGGTATTTTTAAAAGAGATTTTTTGCTTTATGTAATAAGCTTTTTAACATCGATAATTATATCAAGAAATCTTGGTTTAATAGCATTGGGTGTCTGGTCAATATTAAGATTGATCTCTGCTTACGGGGAGGTTTTTGCAAGAACAAGAGTTGAATATGCAGCTGTTTATTTTATTGGTAAAGTTAAAATGGATAAAAATGTTGTTTTCACTTCAATAAATTTTGTATTATTAATTTCAATATTTTTTTTAAGTATTTTAGTTTTAAATAATTATGATAATTTATATGATTTATTTTTCAGACAAATAGATCATGACTATCATTTGGAATTTAATCTTACTCTTTTATCCTTACCTTGTCAGCTAATATATTTGTCTTATAATTATTTTTTTGTAGCATTAGAAGATTTTAAAAATTTTAATAAGGTTACTGTTTTAAATAATGTTCTTTTATCAATATTATCAATACTAAGCGTAAGTATTACCTCATTAGGTCTCAAAGGAGTCGCGTTTGTATATATTATTTCACCGTTAATAGCTTCAATTTATTCATTGATTTTATTACCTAATCACTACTTTTTGAATTTAAAACTTAACTTGAAAGCAACTTTCTCTTTATTGAAATATGGGTTTCAATTTTTTATAACTGCTTTATTTGCAGAATTACAAGAATCTGGAACTAGATTAATAACAGCATCATTCTTGTCTCCAAGTTACGTAGCTTTTTTAGCGCAAGGTGAGCGTTATGCGCAATTGTTAGAAAGGCTAAATGATCCTTTAAGAATAGCCCTATTACCTCGAATCTCCAGGTCTTCGGATAAAGACTCAATTGAATTAACATGTAAAGGTTTAAGGGTTTCATTTATAATTTCTTTTGTCAGTTCACTTCTACTTGTTCTTATAATAAAACCTTTTATAATACTTGTTTATGGAAAAGAATTTGAAAAAATTGCAAATGTTATCTATATAATAATTCCTGGATTATTTTTAAAAAACCTTAGTATGTTTTTTAATACATACTTTGCTGGAATAGGTAAAGAGCTTATTAATTCTTATACACAAATATTTCCAGGAATTTTTCAACTATTTTTATCTTGGTACCTAATAAATAAATATGGATTTGAAGGCGCTTGTATTTCTTTATTAATAGGGTTTTTATTTTTTTCGGCCATTTATTTTACATATTTTATTTATGTAAACAATTTAAATATAAATTTTTTAATTCCAAATAAAAAAGATTTTAATTATGTTGCTAATTTTCTACTAGCTCAAATAAAGAGTATTTTTGGTATCCAAGAAAAATAATATTTTTCCTGAATTAATATTTAAAAATTTATTTTGATCTTTTTAGATATTAATAAAAAAACAGATACATTATTTTTTCTATGATAGATTTAATATAATCAGGGAATTATTATATAAATATGTGTGGTATTAATGGATATTACCTTACAGATAATGCTTATTATAAAAATACTAATCTTAAGAAAGCTAATATTAAGTTAAAACATAGAGGCCCAGATAATCAAGGTACCTACTATAGTCGAGATAAATTAATTGGTTTAGGACATACAAGATTATCTATTCAAGATTTATCATTTAGCGCAAATCAACCTATGGTTAGTTCTTGTAAGAGGTTTGTAATTACTTTTAATGGTGAAATTTATAATTTTAATTTAATTAAAAAATTTTTAGATAGTAAATCAGGAAAATTCGTATATAAATCGCAATCAGATACTGAGGTTCTATTAAATTTATTTTCATATTGTAAAGAAAAGAAAAAAAGACTTTGTTATTTTTTATCAAAATTACAAGGTATTTTTTCTTTGGCAATTTGGGACAATAAAGAAAAAGAGTTATTTATAGCAAGAGACAGTTTTGGCGTTAAACCTCTCTATTACAGTCAAGGAGAAAAAGGTTTCTTTTTTTCAAGTGAAATAAAAGCTATCGCAGAATTAGGGGTTGAGATAAGAGATATCGATCCTATATCTATAAATAACTATTTAACTTATATTTGGTGTCCAGGAGATGGAACACCAGTTAAAAATATTAAAAAAATATTTCCAGGCGAATATTTGATAGTAAAGAATGGATTAATTAATAAGAAAAAATTATGGTATAAAAACTCTTATTTAAAGCAAAAAAAAATATATCAAAATAAGTTAAATTATAGTGAAGGGGATTATATTTTAAATACTAAAAAATTTTTAAAAAAGGCAGTATTTAAACAACTTGTGTCTGATGTACCTTTAGGATGTTTTCTTTCTGGAGGTCTTGATTCAAGTAGTATTGTAGCCTTTGCGAGAGAAAAAATTCCTGATTTAAAATGCTTTACTATAAAAAATAAAGATAGTTTGCATGAGGACGGTTTTGTTGAAGATTTTAAATTCGCCGAAAAAGTCGCCAAGCATCTTGAAGTGGAATTAGAGGCTATTGAAGTTGATAAGGACATGTTAATTAATAATATCGAAAATATGGTTTATACGATGGATGAACCAATATCAGATCCTGCTTCAATCAATGTTCAATTAATTAGCAGGTTAGCAAAACAATCGGGAATCAAAGTTTTGTTATCTGGAACTGGTGGAGATGATCTTTTTACCGGTTATCGAAGACATTATGCCCTGCAAAATGAAAAATATTGGTCTTTTTTACCCAAAACAATAAGGAAAACTTTTTCTTGGGGCTCCTCCTTTTTAAAAACGAGGATTCCTTTAGAGAGAAGAATTAAGAGAGTATTATCTGCAGCTAATTTTACCCAAGATGAAAGAATTGTTAATTATTTTCGTTGGAATAAACCTCAGGATTTAATCAATATGTACAGTTCAGATTTTTTAGAATTTTTGAGATCAAGTAGTTCTTCAGATCCTTTAATAAACCATCTAAAATTAGTTCCAAATGAATGGTCGAGTATGGAACGTATGCTTTCTTTAGAGCAAAGATTTTTCTTGATAGACCATAATCTGTTGTATACAGATAAGATGTCTATGAGTGAGGGGGTAGAAGTTAGAGTCCCATTTCTTGATCTCGATTTAGTTGAATTTGCAACAAAAATACCCATTAAATATAAAGCAAGAAACGGTAATTTAAAGTGGATATTGAAAAAAGCTATGGAACCTTATTTACCTTTAGAGGTGATTTACAGGCCAAAAACAGGTTTTGGAGTACCTTTAAGATCTTGGATCAAGGGTGAATTAAGAGAATGGGTTAATGATATTCTTTCTTATGATTCAATAAAGAAAAGAGGTTTGTTTAAGCCAGAAGCTGTTAACAAAATGATTGAAGATAACTATAAAAATAAAATAGATGCTAGTTATTCAATATTGTCTTTAGTTTGTATTGAAATATGGTGCAGAAAATTCTTAAATTTACATCAATAAAGGCATTTACCTTACTTTATCTAATAAATTATTTATATCTTTCTTTCTATTATTAAATATGTAAAAGATAGAAGCAACCATTAAAATTGAAGAGATAAAAAGTTTAATGAAGTAAAAATTTTTATTAATGAATAATGTTCCTATTACAATAGTCCATTGGGTTATTACACATAAAATAATAACTATTTGAATTTCATTAAATCCTTTATTTATTAATCTATGATGAATATGGGTTCTATCTCCAAAAAAAGGAGATTTTGAATGTAAGAGGCGTTTGAAAATAACAAAAATCATATCTACTATCGGGACAAAAAAGAAGGCAAAAAGAGTTTGTAAAAAAGTAACACCATCAGAATTTGTTACACTTAGTAGACTAATTGAAGCTAAGTTAAACCCAATAAAATATGATCCTCCATCACCCATAATAATGGAGGCGGGTTTGAAATTGTATTTATAAAAAGCTGTACATGTTCCTAATAATAATATGGTTAAAAATAGTAGTGAGTCATTTTTACTAAAAGCAAATAAATATAAATTACCAACAAGAGCTATCGATGAAACACTAATAGCAAGTCCGTCAATCCCGTCAATCCAATTAAGTGCATTAGTAATGCCCACAATCCATAAAATAGTGATAATAAAACTTAGAAATGTTGGAAGAATTATATAGTTTGTATGATTAAAAATTCCCAGAGTGTCGATTTTACTAATTGCAATTCCTTCTTGCCACATATAGCAAGCAATTCCTGTTTGTACAGCTAATCTTGTCCATGGAGCAAGAGTTATTAAATCATCAATAAAACCTAAAACAAAACTAAAAAAAGATGAAATTATTATTACTTTTATATATGAGTTGTAAGCAAAATAATCATTATTAAAAATACCCAATTTTGTTAATAAGAAAATTGAAGTAAAAAAACTAAGGGAAATAGCTACGCCACCAAGTCTTACGATAGGTTTTTTATGCTGCTTCCTTTGATCAGGTAGATCGTGGATTTTAAATCTTGAAGCTATTTTTATTACATAAGGTGTAAGGTAGTTAGTAAAAAAAAATGGTAATAAAAATGCAATAAGTATAAAAATATTTTTTAAAAAATTAGCTTGTATCATCTTTGCTTTTTAAGAAAAATAATCTTCATAAGGATTTTATTTATTTAAATAATTATTGCATGCCTCCACTATTTTTGCGCTCGCGTCACCAACACCATATGGATTTATTGAAGAAGCCATTTTTTTGTATAAAGAACTATTGGATAAAAGTAAATTTGTAAAATGAAATATATTTTCTGAATTTGTTCCAACTAGTTTAATTGTTCCGCATTCAACAGCTTCTGTTCTTTCTGTACTTTCCCTTAATACTATAACTGGTTTACCCAAAGCTGGAGCTTCTTCTTGGAGTCCGCCAGAATCAGTAACAACAAGTTTGCATTTTTTTAAAACTTTTACAAATTCATTATAAGGAAGTGGTTCAATTAAAATAATCGAACTAAAATGTTTTAACTCGCTTTTTAAAACCTCTCTAACTTTTGAATTAGGATGCATTGGAATAACAATTTTTAAATTTGGATATTTTTGTATAATTAATTTAAATCCTTTACATATATTTTTTAGAGGTTCACCCCAATTCTCTCTTCTGTGTATTGTAGCTAAAATGAAATTCTGATTATCTAAAGATATATTTACCATCTTTTCCTTCTCTGTTTTTTTGGCAATATAAATAAGCGCATCAATTACGGTATTGCCAGTTATTATTATATTATCGGTGATACCAGAATTCAATAGGTTATCTTTTGAAGAATTTGTTGGTGCAAAATGTAATGTTGCGATTTGAGAAATTAATCTTCTATTAGCTTCTTCTGGGAAAGGCTCTAATAAGTTATTAGTTCTTAATCCTGCTTCCACATGTGCTATTGGAATGTTTTCGTAGAATGCTGCAAGAGCAGCAGCAAATGAAGTAGAGGTATCGCCTTGTACTAATATTAAATTGGGCTTGTTTTTTTTGAACTCTTCTTGTAGGCCATTTAATATCCTTTGAGTAATATCATTAATTGATTGGTTTTCCTTCATTATTTGTAAATTTAAATCTGGTTTTAACTTAAAAATATTCATTACTTCATTAACCATATCTTTATGTTGGCCAGTTAATAAAACCTTAGTGAATAAGCCTTTTTTTTTCTTAAGTTTTAATATTAATGGTGCCATTTTGATAGCTTCTGGCCGTGTGCCAATTATGACGTAAACAAGATGCATTATTATAAAAACTGAAAATATTAATAACAGTTATTTTAGGATAATGTCTATTAAAGTAAAATTTATTTTTTATATTATTATTAAGTAAAAATTTAAATATGAGCAATGAAGGGTTTATTCCTGTTTATAAGCCTTGTTTTAATGGGAATGAAAAAAAATATCTGATTGACTGCATTGAAAGTGGTTGGATTTCGTCAAAAGGGAAATATGTTGGATTATTTGAAAAAGAGTTTTCTCGATTCCTCGGATCTGGCTATTCTGCTGCAGTAGCAAATGGTACGGTTGCATTGCACTTAGCATTAGAGGCACTAAATATTTCTTCAGGTGATGAAGTTATCGTGCCAAGTTTTACATATATAGCTTCAGTAAATGCAATCAAATATTGTGGAGCAAAACCTGTTTTTGTAGATTCAGAAATAGATAGTTGGAACATTGATCCTACTAAGGTTGAAGACAAAATAACCTCTAAGACTAAAGCCATAATTGCTGTTCATTTATATGGTGCGTTTTGTAACATGTATGAATTAAGAAGAATTTGTAAAAAACATTCTATTTTTCTTATTGAGGACTCTGCTGAAGCTTTTGGAAGTACATTAAACGATTCTCACTCAGGTACATTTGGAGATATTTCTACATTCAGCTTTTTTGGTAATAAAACAATTACTACAGGTGAAGGAGGAATGGTAACCTCACAAGATAACAAATTAATTGAAAAGGTAAATTATCTGAAAAGCCAAGCTGTAGATCCTAACAAGGAATATTGGCATCCACACATTGGATATAATTACAGAATGACAAATATACAAGCGGCAATAGGTCTTGCTCAATTAGAAAATTGTTCATATTCCCTAAAAAGAAAACTTGAAATTGCAGAAATTTATAAAAGAGAATTAAGAAAATACCCCTTAAGCTTCCAAAAAACTATGCCTAACTCAGTTCATAGCTATTGGATGGTTTCTGTTATGTGTGATTCCGAAGAACATAGAGACGCATTAAGAAACTATCTTAAAGAAGTAAAAATAGAGACTAGACCTCATTTTTTCCCAGCACATATTATGCCTCCTTATAATGAAGGAGAAAATTATTGCGTAGCAGAAGAGATTTCGAGAAGGGGTTTAACTCTCCCGAGTTTTCCCTCACTTTCAAAAGAAGAAATTAAGTATATTATTGAGAAAATCAAATATTATTTTGATCAATGATTTATAATTTAAGATGATTAAGTCTTAATCAAGATAATTTGAAAAAATAGATGGTATCTTCACCCTCCAAATTTTGTCCAGGTATTTCGTCACTTTGGAGAGGTTTATCATTAAAGATATTAAATTCTTCACTTTGCAAAATAATAAAAACTAAAAATCATTATGCTTTTAAAGATTCAAATGAATTTCTTTTTAGTTCAGCAAGATCAGCTTTATCATTTATTTTTTATGCCTTTAACATAAGTTATGGCGATGAAGTAATAATTAGTTCTTTTACTTGTGAAGCCGTTACAAATGCTGTTTTAGCGAGTCAATCTAAACCAGTTTATGTGGACATTTTAGATGATTTGACAATGGATAATGTTTCTTTATTTAAAGCAATTAATAAAAAAACTAAAGCAATAATTATGCAAAATACTTTTGGAAGATTAGGATTATCCAAAGAAATAATAGAGATTTGCAAAAATAAAAATATCTTAATGATTGAAGATAATTGTTTATCTATAGGGAGCGAACTAGATGGGCAATTATTAGGTTCATTTTGTCCTTTAAGCATATGGTCATTAGAAGTCTCTAAAACATTTACTATCGGATGGGGAGGAGTTTTGAAAGTTAACGATGACTATCTTTTGAGTTCTTTAAAGAAAAAGTTTGAGGAAATGAAAAGAATCTCAATTTTTGAGGATTTTCAAAGAATTTTCCAACTATATTTATCTATTTTTTTTACAACTTTCCCAATTAAGTTTGGATTTTTATTTTGGTATCTTTTATATGGTTTTGGCATTTTTAGGAAGTCCAAAAGTGAAGACAAAATCATAAGAAATAACAAAGGAGGTAAGGTCATGGGGATTTTATCTTCAAAAATTTTTTATTCTACTAAATCAAAATTCTTTGAAATTTTCGCAAAATCATGTCAGAACTATAATTATATTGATAAATTAGCCTCTAATTTAGATATAAAAAAACCAATTTCTAAAAAAGAAAACGAAAAAATAGTCTCACCAAGATTTTCTTTCCTAGTAAGAGAAGAATATCAAAAAGATGTAATTAGAATCGCTAAAGAATATAAGATTGAATTAAATAGATGGTTTTTTGATATTTCACCTTATTATTATTCTGATTCTTGTAAATTAGTTCAAAACAAATGCGCAAAACAAATAGGTAAAGAAATTTTTAATTTACCTGTATATTGGACATTAACAAAAAAAGAACTATTACAAATAGAAAAGTTTCTAAAAGTAGTTAGTAAGTATTTAGTAAAAAGTGACGAATAATGAAGAAAATATATTTTAAGGGTACTTTTGATAAATTTGCTCCAAAGAACAGATTTATTAATTACCTATTTTTTATTTTAGGGACTATTAGCTCATTTCCAATATTTATTAATTTAAACGATCTAAATCTTCTTTTTATAGAGTTTAATCCTGAAAGAATTACGGTAAAAGTAGATGCATTACCAATACCAATTGGAGCTTTTTCTTTTATTTTGTATCTTTTTCTCATCATGTTGAGAACAAGATCAATAGCTTCTTTAATTACTTCTCTAATGGGATATGTTTTATTTTTATTACCTTTTTTGTATGGATTTGATTTCATAAGGATACCAATTTTATTATTTCCAATTTTATTTTTGATTATTTTAAAAAGAATAATTGATAAGAGGTATCAACCTAATGATGGATTTGCTTTGGGCTATATATTTGGATTGATTTTAATTTATTCAATTAATATTATCTCATATCTTTACTTATCTTCAGTAAAACTAGATTTTTTAAATCTAGAATATGCTAGACAGATTTTTGGATTTGAAATTTGGCAATATTATGTGGTTTATTCTGCGATTACGTCTTTAGTGTTTGGTTCATATACACTTTATTTTTTAAATAATTTTAAATATCTAAATAAATTTAGGTATGTATTTTTTTTATTAAGCGTTTTGAGTCTAATCTGTTTAATTTTGCCTTATAGAAAGGCGGCTTATATTGATTTAATAATTATAATCATCATTCTTGTTTTTCAAATGATTAATTATTTTAAGAACTTTAGAGTAAAGAAAATCTATTTAATTTCGTTTATATTGTCTATTATCGCTTTCATTTTATTTAGAAATACCCTTGATAGTAAGGAATTATTTAATTTAGATGATAGATTAGAAATTGCTTCAATTGTTATAGATAATTTAAGTAGTCTAAATTTGTATACTATTTTATTTGGATTTGAGAAAGGCTTTGGAGGTTACAGTAATTTATTTGTAGAATTCTTCATAAGAAATGGGTTGGTAGGTTCTTTTGCGTATTTTGGGGTTCTTATTTTTAGCTTTTTTAGATTTGTAAAAGCTATTATTAACATACCAGAGTTACCTAAAACGAAAAATTTAAACATAATATTCTTCGTCCTAGCAAGTTCTTCTGTTGGTAATTTTGTTAATTTAAATTTTGGAGTTCCTTATTTCTCAATAAATTTTGCATGTATTTTGATTAGTTTTTATTCGATTGATATGATTTCAAGAAATAGAATGTTAAAAAATAATTAGAGTAGATTTTTATTTTTCCATTTATTAAATTATTTTTCTAGAAATTTCTTTATTCATTCTTCTAATACTTAATAAATTATGATTTACTAAATGAAAGTATCAATAAGTTTGTAAATATGAAACAACTGATTCAGTCATTCGCAAACGGTTCGACGACTTTAATAGATGTCCCTGCTCCTGCTTTGGCTGATAATAAATTAATTATTAAATCCAATATTAGTTTGCTTTCATTTGGCACTGAAAAAATGCTAGTTGATTTTGGGAAAGCAAATTTAATTAAAAAAGCTAGTCTTCAACCTGAAAAATTTAGAGAAGTTATTAACAAGACACTTACTGATGGACCAATAAGTACATTAGAAACAGTAAAAAATAAACTAGAGTCTCCTTTCCCAATGGGATATTCTAACGTAGGAACAGTACACGCAATTGGTAAGAATGTTACTGGTTTTAAAGTCGGAGATAGAGTCGTTTCGAATGGACCTCATGCGGAAATGTTTTCAATTTCAAAAAACTTATGCTGCAAAGTACCTAATAAAGTAACCGATCAAGAAGCGGCTTTTGCTGTTTTGGCTGCAATAGGATTACAAGGTATTCGTTTATCTAACCCTACCATGGGAGAAACTTTTCTTGTCTCTGGGTTAGGACTTATTGGAATTCTTACAGCTCAATTACTTGAGGCTAATGGATGCATAGTGCTTGGAATAGATCCTGATATTGAAAGATGTAATAAAGCAAAAGATCTTGGAATAAATAGTATGTTATTAAGAGATAATTCTGAAATAAAGAATTGGTGCAATACAAATACTTTTAATAGAGGTGTAGATGGAGTTTTAATAACAGCTTCAACAACTTCTTCAGATCCAATAGAATTAGCAGCATCAGTAAGTAGAAAAAGAGGAAGAATCATATCCGTTGGGGTAACAGGTCTGGTCTTAAAAAGAGAAATGTTTTATAAAAAGGAACTTACCTTTCAGATAAGCTGCTCTTATGGACCTGGAAGATATGATGAAAACTATGAGGAAAAATCGATTGATTACCCCTTTCCTTATGTAAGATGGACAGAACAAAGAAACTTTGAAGCTGTATTAAACTCTATAAAATCAGGAAAATTAAAAATCAAACCTCTTATTAGTAAAATTTTTCCTTTCGAAGAAGCTCCTAAAGCATATGAATTGCTAAGAACGCAGAATAAATGCTTTGGTATCTTATTTAGGTATTCTAAAGAAATTGAAGAAAATAAGACAATTAGATTTAAGCACTCTCCTAAAAAACATTTAAGAGATGTCAATAAAAAAAATTTGGTATCTTTCATTGGAGCAGGAAATTATGCTTCAAGACAACTTATCCCATCTTTTAAAAAGGCAGGAGCTGAATTTTATAGGATTACAGCATCTAATGGTTTAATGCCATCATTTTTAGCTAGAAAATTCTCTTTTTATTCCTCGTCTACTGATGTAGATTTAGTGTTTGATGATAAAAAATGCGATTCTATTGTTGTTGCCACTAGACATGATAGTCATTGTGAATTAATCAAAAGAGGATTGCAAAAGAGAAAAAATATTTTTGTAGAAAAACCTTTATGTATTAATTATTCAGAATTAGTTGAAATAGAAAATCTTTATTCTAAGACTTTAAATGAATGTAATAAATTGAATGTTAAACCTCCTGTTTTAATGGTTGGTTTTAATAGGAGATATGCTCCATTTATTCAAGTTTTAAAAGCTAAAATTAAAAATATAAAAGGTCCAAAAGCTTTCATATTCACTTGTAATGCTGGATATATTCCCCATAATCATTGGATTCATGATTTAGAAGAAGGTGGTGGAAGATTGATTGGAGAAGCTTGTCATTTTGTTGATCTATTGAGATATCTTGTTGGAGTCAATATTGAAACTCTAAAAGTTGAATTAATGAGAACAAATTCAGAAATAAATGATACTTTTTCAATTCAAATTACCTTTAAAGATGGATCAATAGGCACTGTTCATTATTTATCTAATGGTAATAAAGCCTTCCCAAAAGAAAGATTAGAAGTATTTGCTAATAGAAAGATTTTTCAGTTAGATAATTTTTTAAAAATTAAATCATGGGGCTTAACTAATAATCTTAATAAAAGAAGTTTCTTGCAAGATAAAGGTCAATATTTATGTGTAAAAGCTTTCTTAAAAGCGGTTGAAAATGATTGCCCTCCGCCAATTCCTCTTGAAGAGGTATTTGAGGTTCAAAGATTTATTTTGGAGTCCTTAAATTGATGAAAAATTGTTGTGTAATAGGATTAGGTTATATTGGTTTACCTACGGCAGTTATTTTAGCTAAAACAGGGCATCAAGTAATTGGTGTTGATATTGATTTAGAGAAGATAGAACTATTAAAAAAAGGAATAGTCTACATAAAAGAACCTGATTTAAAAGATATTTTTGATGAAGTAATAACAACCAAAAAACTTAAATTAAATAATAAGCCGAGTAAAGCAGATATTTTTATTATTGCTGTTCCGACTCCTTTTTATGAGGATAATTCAATAATTCCAAAGCCTAATATGGAGTACTTATATTCAGCAATTAATTCGATTGCTAAAATATTAGAGCCTGGAAATTTAGTGATAATTGAATCAACCTGTCCTGTTGGCACAACTGTTAGTGTTGGTGAGATGATCTTTAAGGAAACAAATTACAATAAAGAACAAATTGAAATTTCTTATTGCCCAGAAAGAGTTTTACCAGGGAAGATATTAAAAGAATTAGTTTCTAATGACAGAGTTATTGGAGGTCTAACTCATAAAGCATCTGAAACAAGTAGAGATTTTTATGAAACATTTTGTAAAGGTAAAATTCATACAACAGATTCAAATACCGCAGAAATGGTCAAGTTATCAGAAAACGCTTTTAGAGATGTAAACATTGCTTATGCGAATGAATTATCAATGATATGCGACAGATTCTCTGTAGATGTTAATGAATTAATAAATCTTGCGAATAAACATCCCCGTGTGAAGATACTATCGCCTGGGTGCGGTGTTGGTGGACATTGTATTGCTGTTGATCCTTGGTTTTTAGCTTCAGCAGAACCCGAGATTACTAATATGATTCAAACTGCAAGATTTGTTAACAATAATAAGATTGAATGGGCTTTTAAAAAAATAATAAAAACCGTAAACCAATTACAAGAAAAAAATCAAAGTCAAATAAATATTGGATGTTTAGGCCTCTCATTTAAACCTGATGTGGATGATTTAAGGTGTTCACCTGCGCTGCAAATCGTTAATAAATTAATTGATTATGGATATAAGGTATTTGTTTGCGAGCCAAATATTACAAGTCACGAGGATTTCAATCTTTATGATATTAATGCTGTTTTAAAATCTTGTGATGTTATTGTTGCACTTGTAGCTCATTCTAGTTTTAAAAAAATAGTTGTTTCAGGTAAAGAAGTTGTTAATTTATGCGGCTTAGATTTAGATATCTAGAAAGAATATTTTTTACCCTTAAAGATGTAGGTATAAAGAGGCTATTTTTGAGGTTTCAATATGAAATTTTAAAGTTTATGGATAGAGTTTTGCCTGATTATTTAACTCTTTCCCTGACAAAAGGCACTAACAATATTCCTCATTTCTTAGAAGGAAATTTAATAAATGAGAAGATTAAAATTTCTCATAATTTAGAAAATACGAGAAAAAATAAAAAAATCATTTTTAAGTTTTTGAATAAAGAGCTAAAATTTAGTAGACCCTTTAACTGGGATCCAGAAGATTATGAAAGACTATGGTTATTTAATCTTCATTATTTTGATTGGGCAACAAGATGGTTAGATAATGCAATAGATAACGGATTTTGGGAAATCAGCTTTGACGATATCAATTATTTAATCGATAATTGGATAATTTCGAATAAGCCGGGGGAAAAAGACGGATGGCATAGCTATACTACTTCTTTAAGAATAAGAAATTGGATTTGGCTTTTTAATTTTTGCCCAGAATTAGTTAATAAAAATAGGATTAAGTCTCTATGGCATCAAATATGCTGGTTAAAATCTCATCCTGAGTCTTGTCATGGTGGTAATCATTGGATTGAAAATTTAACTGCTTTAGCTATTGGAGGATCACAATTCAAAGGTATTTTCTCAAAAAATATTTTAAATTTTTCTCTAAAACAATTAAAAAAAGAATTAAATTTTCAAATACTTAAAGATGGGGGTCATCAAGAAAGAAGCGTGAGTTATCATCTGCTAGTTTTGAATCGTTTAGTTGAACTAGGATGTGTATTAGAGTTGACTTATGGAAGTGCACCTGATTGGCTTTGTAAATATATTGAAAAAATGATTAATTGGACTGAATCTATAAAATTATTAAATCGAAATTTTCCCTCTTTTAACGATTCTGCTAATGATGGATTTAATGATTTTTATAAAATACTTGATTTCGCAAAAGGATTCTTAAAAGGCTCGAAGATGGATGTCAACGGATACAAGGGCAAATTATTAGAGCTTACTCTAAAAAAGAGAAAAGGCACTTATCATTCCAATATATTGGATAAAAAAAATAATAAATTAATTGATTTGCCAGATACTGGATGGACTATTCTTAAACCAGGCGATGGCTGGGAATTGACTTTTAAATGCGGGCTTTCATGCCCTCCCCATCTTGCTGCACATGTACATTCAGACTTATTAAGTTTTAATTTGTATCATTTAGGAGAAGAAATAATAACAGAAACTGGCACTAGTTCTTATAAAAAAGGAATGTATAGAGATTATGAAAGAAGTTCTGCTGCTCACAATAGTCTGCAACTAGGTTTAAATATTAAAAATAAATTTCATGGTCAAGAACCTATAGATGTATGGAATGTTTTTCGCGCAGGTAAAAAGGCAAAACCTTTGAACAAAGCTTATGGATATCTAGATAATTGGCTTTGGGTTCAAGGCTCCCATGACGGTTTTGATTCTATTGGAGGTAAACATGTTCGCTTTATTGCAATTAAAGTTGATAGTCATAATAAACCAATAATAGTTATTATTGATAAGTTATTTTCAAGAAACCAAAATCTTGCTTTCAAAAGTTTTTTTCATTTAAATCCTTTGTACGATGAATTTGAGATATCAAAAAATCTTAGGTTTCACTACTTTAATAGTAAAAAAAATAATATATTTTTTTCAAGAAACATAGCGGGATATCTTTCTAGAGGTTTTGGGATAAGAGAAAATAGAAAAGTTATAGAAAATTATGGAAGTATTTCTAAGGGAACCACCATTTTGGCTACTGTTATTTCTGATAAATCATTAGATGTAAATTGTATTTCAATTTTTGCAAATTCTGGTGAAATTATTTTTGGAGGTTTTGATAAACTACTTTGGAGTATCCAAGATGACTTTTTTTCAATATTTACTAAGTCATGAGAAATTCTAATAAAAAAACAACAGAAATAAAGAAAATTTTATTTTTTTCTTTTAATTTTTTACCCGATCAAAGTGCAGGTTCTATAAGGTCAAGTTTATTGATAAAAAAAATAATTGAGATTAATAACGATGTCGAAATAACTCTACTTTGCTCATATCCTAAAAGATATGGAAATAAAAAATTAAATGTTGAGGAAGACACATTAATTTTTTCTAAAAATATTCATAGAAATATTAAAATTAAAAGATTTTGGATTCCTTTTTTAGGACAGGGACCATTTGTAAACCTTATTTCATATTCTTTTTATTTTTTTCAAGCTCTTTTATTTTCTTTATTTCTTAAACCTGATTTAATAGTCGTTACAAGTGCAAAATTGTTAACTTCTTTCTTAGCAACTTTATCTTCGAAGATAAATAAAGCAAAGTTATTTATTGATTTGAGAGATACATTCTCAGATAATTATATTTACTTTTATAGATGGAAGAAAAGAGCTTTGTTAGCAGGTATATTTTTGTTATTAGAAAATTATATATTTAGTTCGGCTTATTCAATTAATATAGTTTCATTAGGTTTTAAAGAAGCTTTTTATGGATGGGAAAAAATATTAGAAAAAAATCACATAACTTTAACCAATTTTACTAACGCAATAAGTAAAGATTTTAAGAAATTAATTAAAGAAGCTACAAATAATATTAAACGTAAAAATAAGTTCTATAAGGTTGTTTATGCAGGAAATATTGGAGCTGGACAAGATCTTCTTTCTTTAATAAATTCTTTGTCATCAAATAAAACCCTTCTAAAAAAAATGATTGAAGAAAAAATCGTATTTTATATTTATGGTTCTGGAGCACAGCTTAAAATTATTAAGAAAATAATTGATAGTGATAATTCAAATTTATTGAATAAATTTATATTTTATAAAGGCTTATTACCAAGAGATCAGATTTCCAAAGTTTACAGTAATGCTGATTGTTTAATGATTAATTTGGGAAGATATAGTTCATTGTCTTTGGTAATACCGTCTAAAATATTTGAGTATGCAGCTACTCCTTATCCAATATTATTTAGTGCTAAAGGATACACATATGATTTCATTAAAAATGTAAATGGTACAATTAGTTACGAATTAGAAAATCCTTTAAGTTTTTATAATGCATTAAAAAAATCTAAAAAATTAAAAATTAATTCATCCAAAAGGGAGTTGTTTTTAGATCAATTCGATTCAGATAAAGAGTACCTTAAATATGCAAAACATATTCTAGGAATTAATTAATTATTAATATAGTTATTTATCATATTCTTCTAATAAGAATTTTCTAATAATTTAGACTATATTATAAAGATAAAAAAAGTTAATTTTAAAAACTTTAAAATGCCCGATAAAAAAATTATTTTATATGAACTTAATGAGGTCCCAGAAGTAGTTTTTGATAGATATAGTAAAGAATCTTCGTCATTTAAAAAACTTTTAAGTAAATTTACTCGCTACAAAACAAAATCTATAGATTCAGTTCCTTTATCTCCATGGATAACTTGGTCGACAGTGCATAGAGGCGTAACTTATGAAAAACATAAAATTGAAAATTTAGGACAAGACGTTAGCGAGCAAAATATTTTGTACCCTCCAATTTGGATGGATTTAAAAAATAAGGGCTATGAAGTTGGTGTTTATGGATCAATGCATTCTAATAAAATCCCTGAAAATATTTCTAAATATAAGTTTTATATTCCTGATCCATTTTCAGAACATTGTAAATGTCAACCAAAAAGTCTTGAACCGATACAAGATTTTCAATTGAAACTGTCTAGAAGTTCATCTAGAAATGTTCAAAGATCATTCTCAAAACAAATTTCATTATCATTAATTTCTGCTTTATTAAAAAGTGGTTTAAGAATTTCAAGTTACTTAGGAATATTAAAACAATTAATACATGAGAGGTTTGATAATAAAAAGGTTAATAGAAGAAGGGTTTTTCAGTCTGTCATAAATTTTGATATATTTATTTCTCTTTTAAAATCAGATTTACCTCATTTCTCAACTTTCTTTACCAATCATGTTGCATCAGCAATGCACAGATACTGGGAAGCAGCTTATCCAGAAGATTTTAAAGGATTTAATAAACAAAGTGCAGATTGGATTTTGTCATATAAAAATGAAGTAAATTTTGCAATGTCAGTTGTAGAAAAGCATTTAAAGGAACTGATTAAACTTGCCAATAAAAAAGAAAATTGTGAGATATGGGTATGTACTTCAATGGGACAGGCACCTGTTATAAATTATGAACCAGTAAAAAGTCAGCTTTACTTAAAAGATCCCAATAAGTTTCTTCGGTTTTTAGGATGTGATCCCCAATTGTTTGAAATAATGCCAGCAATGTTACCAAGATGGACATTTAAGAGTCAAAATACTTTAATTAAGCAACTTTCAGATATTCTCAAGGAATTAATAATTGATAATAAGCAATGCGAATTTATGGAATTTGATAATACCTTAACTATAAAAATTAATTGCATTAATAAAATCCCAAAAATTTTATTTAAAAAATTATCTGTATCTTATAAAGAAATAGGTCTTGAAATTGTTGATATTGATGATAATTCAGGATCATCCGCTTATCATATACCTGAAGGTGTTCTTATGATTTATGGAAAGAATTCCAATAGATTTCAAAATATTGGACTAATTCCGACTCAAAAAATTAAAGAATTAATTACAAATTCCATCTAATTCAAGTATTAAATAATTTTCTAAATTCTTTTGATCTTTTTTGAAATGTGAATTTGCTATAAGATCTTTCAAAGGCTTTTATCCTCATTTGTTTCTTTTGTCGCAAACTTAAATTTGAATATTTCACTAAAGCTTTTGCAATATTTTTACTATTAATAAAATTTATAATAAAACCACTTTCACCAATAACTTCTGGGGAAGCACCATATCTTGAGGCTATACTAGGACAACCAAATGACATAGCTTCTAATGAAGCATTACCAAAACCCTCCATATGTGATGGCATTACAAGAAGGTCAGATTTTAGGTAAAGATCATTTTTATCTTTTGCATCTATATTTGTCTTTATTTGCACGAAGTTTGTTAGTTTATACTGCTTGATTTTTTCTTTTATGATTTCAAGCCCGCTACCTTTTTTGCCAGCGATTGTTAGTTGAATATTCATATTTTTTTCATTTATACATATTGATACCGCCTTCAAAGTGTAAAGTAGTGATTTTCTTTTGATTTGCTTGTAATCAAGCCATCCAAGGAACAATAATTTTATTATGTTTTTGTCAAGGTATTTTGTTGTATCAACCTTAGAGATTGGAAATTTACTACGTTTTAAACCTAAAGAGGAATAAATCACCTTTGGATTAGTAACATTTATATGTGAAGTTATAGCTAAAAATTGATCCTTAGAAATAAAGATATTTGTTTTGCAGAGTCTTAAAGAAATATTAGTAAGAGATCTAAAAATAAAATTTTTTTTATAGTAGTCAGGTGATTTTGAGTAATCAAACATATGTATGGCTCCTGTACAAAATGAATTTCTTCTAAATAACCAACTCAAAAAAATTATTGGAAAACTTGTATGCCACCACCAACAAAAAATATCAGCATTTGGTTTTTTAATAATTAAAAAAAATGTTTTTATGAAATCATGAGATATAAAAACTTTGCTATAGTTTTGTTCTAAAATTTCTTTATCTACTTGATAATATTCCCAGTTATTAAAATAATAAGAGCTCGTATTGGCGAAATAAATTACTTCTTTTGCAGTCATTATGTGATTTTTTTCTAGCTTAGCTTTTTCTCATTTATTAAAAGCCAACTAATTTTATTTTTATTTTCTTCAAGATAATTATTTAAAGTAATCAAATCTCGCTTTGTCGTAATATTTGGATTAATAAGTATAAAAATAAATTTGAAATTTTCCAAATTAATTTCTTTATCTAAATCAAGATTGAATATTTTAAGATCATCATTAAAGTAGCTTTTCAAGGTTAATTTCTCATTACTCTTTGCAGAGGTGGTAAAAAAACAAATTTTGTCAAGATTACAATCAACTTTTTTTTGTTTTAGTATTTTCTTAATTATAAGAATATTGAGCTTTTGAGAATCGCAAAAAAGTTCGTCTGAATATTCAAAAATTAATAAATTGTCAATCTCATCAAATTCATATAATTTTCCTAATTTTTTTTCTAAGAAAAATGAATAGATTGAAGATCCAAGAAAAGAAAATAGAAAAGCAATGATCGCAAATTGTGATTTCTTTGGATAAATCCTTGATTTTTCAATTTTGGGATTTGATATTACTTGCCATGGATCCTCTTTCTTTGATTGTTCAAATTTCGATAATTCTAATTTTGTTTCTACCTCCTTTAATAGCTTCATATCTCTTTCTGCAGCTCTTTTTTTATCTCTGTACTCAATAAGTATTTCATTTGGTCTTTTTAATTTTTTTGAAAGAATTTCAATTTTTTTATTTAAATCTAATAATATTTTTGAATTTGGTTTCAATTTTGTTGATAAATCTAATAATTGTGTCTCATATGTTTCAAGCAATGCTAATTGTTTCCTAAATCTAAGCCCTGCGCCTGAAGGAGGGATTGATGAAGATGAATCAAATCTTGAAGTCAATCCAAGTTGATTTTGTAAAGTAATGTCACTTGTTAGATTTTGTAATATATCAGAATCGCTAATACCTAAATCGTTACTTTCTAAATCAACAAAACCATCTATATCGCCCAGTCTATTTTTTATTGAAAATTGATTAAAGTCTTTAAGAGATTTTGATGATTTTTCATTTAATTTTATTTTTTGAGATTCAAGAAAAGCTATGCTTTTTTTAATTTTTTTTATTTTATCCTCTTTAGAATATTTTTTATATTCATTAGAAATATCATCTAAAGTTGATAATATTAATTCTTTATCATGATGTTTAAATTCAACATTAAGAATTTTCGTATCTTTAATAAATTTAATTTTTAAATTTTTTTTCCAGCTGCCAAAACTTATTTTTTTATTCTTCTTCTTCTCAATTTTTTGAAGGTATTTTTCATATACTGAATCAAGAACATAAGGGCTTTTTAGAATATTCTCCTGAGTTAGCTTATTATCAAGATAAGCATTTTTTGATAAACTGACGGGTAATACTCTTCTTAAAGTAGAAATATCTTGCATAGTATTATTATCTTTTTTATCTACAAGTATTTTAAAATTACCTCTCCAGACAGATCGTTGAGAAAAACTGAATATTATTGCTAAAAATGTAAAAATAAAAGTTGTTAAACCAATTCTTGTCTTGTTTCTAAATAAGAAATTAAAAACTTTTTTTAAATCAATATCTTCTATTTCTTCATTAAAAGTTGTTTTATTTGTATTTGTATTGTTAATTGACATTGTTTAATCTTCAAAAATGCTATAAAGGCCATAACCACTTAATACAGGCGTTGCAATTTCATTAATCATTTCAGTTCCTTTGCCTAAAATTGTTTTTCTTACGAAAATTATATCTCCATCCATTAATATAGGATTCCTTTTTGTATTTATTGGTGCCATAGGATTGTATCTGAAAACATTTTTTATGGTTTTCCCATCTCCAGAGAATCGAATAAATTCGATGTTGCCAGTAAAAAGTTTTTTACCTCCAGCAGAAGCAATTGCTTGCACTAAGCTTGAACCTTTTGGAAGGATTGCTGTTCCAGATGAAACGACATTACCGTTAATAAAAACTGATATTTCATTTGGCGTAATATTAGAATTAGAAGCCAATAATATCTGTTCTTTTAGGGGATTTTCTGACTTTTCGACAATAATACTATCACCATCATAAATTCTTAAATTCTGAGATTGATCTCCTGTTTTCAATAATTCTAAAAAATTCACAACAGTTTGGATTTGACCTCCTCCTTGAGAATTTGAATTCATACGAATAACCCTAATTGATGATAAGTCTGCTTTGTTTGTCACGCCTTTTGCTCTTTGAAGGGCATCAAAAAGTTTGGGGATTATAAAGGGAGTTTTTGATGGTAGATAAACATAATTATCTTCAATACCTTTTGTTAAATTATTTATGCTGTTTCTACCACTTGGATCTAAAAGTGGTGTTGCAGGGAGATCCTGAAAAGCTGTTTTGTTACTGTAATCGAATCTATATAAGCCTGGTCTTTTAACTTCTCCAGTAATGTAAAAGGAGACAGGTCTATATTTAGAAATTGTAATATCTATTTCAGGATTATAAATTGTATTTTCATATCTGGCCTCAAGATAATTTTCTAATTCTTTTATTGTCATCTTGGATATATTAATCTTCCCGATTTCTGGAAGAATAATAACTCCGTTAGCATTAGCAGTATAAAAACCCCCGAAAAAATCTAAACCTCTAAAATTAATAAATATTTGATCTGATGGTCCCAATAAGTATTCACTTCTTAGTTCTTCCGGTAAGATTTCGTTAGCTTTTAAAATTGTTGTTGGGAAAATAATTGAGATAAATAAAAACAAAAAACTAATAATACTTCTTGTATTATTTAAATTATTTCTTGAGATATTAAACACTTTTTATCTTTATCTAAATAGATTTTATCATAGGGTATTTGAGAATAATTATAAAAATTTTAATTGGGTAAAAAAACAAAGATATCATTGTAAATCACTTTGAGAATAAAACTCTTTGTACCAATTGATAAATTTTTTAATTCCCCATTCAATTGGAGTATTTGGCTTGAATCCAATCCAAGATTCAATTGCATGGGTTTCAGAAGAAGTTGATTTCACATCACCTTTTTGCATCTTTTCAAAATTTTTGATTGCTACAATACCTAACTCTTTCTCTAATAAATTAATAAATCTCATTAAATTAATTTGCTTGCTGTTACCAACATTAAAAATCATATTTGGAGCCCAACTTGTAGATGGATTAGGATTATCAGTATCAAATTTATTATTGACGATAGCTGGTTTCTTGGTAAGCCTAAAAATTATTTCAGTTACATCATCTATAAAAGTAAAGTCTCTATACATTTCTCCTTCATTAAAAATAGTGATTGGTTTTTTAGCTGAAATCGCCTTTGTAAATATCATTGGAGCCATATCAGGCCTTCCCCAAGGTCCATATACAGTGAAAAGTCTTAATCCAGTACAAGGTATTCCATATAAGTGACTGTATGAATGTGCAACTAATTCATTCGATCTTTTTGTGGCAGCATATAAACTTACAGGATGGTTCACAGGATCATTTTCAGAAAAAGGTAACTTAGTATTACCACCATATATAGAACTACTGCTGGCATAAATAAAATTCTTAATTGAATTTTTTCTGCAACATTCAATTACATTACTAAATCCTATTAGGTTTGATTTTACATATGCATTGGGATTCTCTAAAGAATACCGTACTCCTGCTTGAGCAGCTAAGTGTACTACAGTTGAGAACTGATATTCTTTGAAAATATCATTAAGCGAAGATTCGTTTTCTAAATCTAATTTTAAAAATTTCCATTTACTGTTAGTTTTAATTGACTTTATATTTTGAAGTCGTCTTTCTTTTAACCTCGTGTCGTAATAAGAATTTAAATTGTCTAAACCAACAACATTTCTATTCTCTTTTAAAAGTCTTTCACATAATTGAGATCCTATAAACCCAGCGGCTCCTGTTACTAGAATAAAATTACCCATTTTTAGTTTTTAATGATTTAAAAATATGAAAAATTTTTTTTCATTTTCCATCACCTATACGCCATAAATTTAAACCAAATTTAGTAACTTGGTCTGGTTTAAGGATTGACCTTGCATCAAAAACCCAAGCAGGATGTCTCATAATTTTAGAAACTCTCTCCCAATCAATTAATGCATATTCTTCCCATTCAGTTAAAACTAAAATAGCATCACAGCCTTCTACCGCCTCATATATCGTTTTACTAAATGACCACTTGCCATTATGAGAAGTATTATTTGAATTTATATCATTAGTTGATAACTTTAAACTTTGACTTTCTAAATCTTTACTAATTTGCCATGACTCTACTTTAGGATCATGAATATTAAGAATTGCTCCTTCTTCAAGAAGATCTCTGCAGATATTTATAGATGCTGATTCTCTTGTATCGTTTGTATTGGCTTTAAATGCGAATCCTAAAATTGAAATCTTTTTCCCAGAAACTGTACCAAAAAGTTTTTTTACTACTAATTTTGAAATTCGATGTTGATGCCAACTATTTAATTTTACAACTCCTTCCCAAAAAGCCGCTACTTCAGGTAAGCCAAAATATTCAGATAGGTAAACAAGATTTAAAATATCTTTTTTGAAGCAACTTCCCCCAAAGCCTGGACCAGAATCCAAAAATTTTGATCCAATTCTATTGTCAGATCCAATAGCTCTAGCCACTTCTCTAACATCTGCTCCTGTAGCTTCGCACAATGCACTTATAGAGTTAATCGAACTAATTCTTTGAGCTAAAAAAGCATTAGCGGTAAGTTTTGCGAGTTCACTACTCCAAATATTTGTTTTTAAAATTTTGTTTTCAGGTACCCAATTTGAGTAAATTTCACTTAATGCTTCTACAGATTCTTCTCTTTCGCCTCCAATAAGGACTCTATCTGGGTCTCTAAGATCCTCAATAGCTGAACCTTCGGATAAGAATTCAGGATTAGACAACACGTCAAATGTTTTATTTTCATTCGGATTGATTTTTGATTGAAGGATTGACTTTATTACCTCAGCAGTCCTCACTGGTAATGTGCTTTTCTCGACAACAATTGTATGACCAACTGCAAATTGTGCCACTTGTCTTGCGCAAGCCTCTACCCATTTTAGATCACTTGCCTTACCTGCACCTAAGCCCTTTTTTTTTGTAGGGGTATTAACAGATATAAAAACCATATCGGCATTCATAATTTTTTCTGCTACTAAAGTTGAAAAAAATAAATTCACTCCCCTACGTCTTTTTACGATTTCAGCAAGACCTGGTTCGTAAATTGGAAGCTTTTTAAGATTAGGATCATTCCATTTATTAATTCTTTCTTTATCTAGATCAACTACCTCTACTTTAATTTGGGGACATTGATCAGCGAATACTGCCATAGTCGGACCACCTACGTAACCAGCGCCAATACAGCATATGTTCTTTATTTTAATGGGCATGATCTTATGTACTTATACTTTTCCAAATAAATAATATTTATTTTTTATTATACTCTTAAGCAACTTTAATTAAATTCTAATAAAAACTTTAAAATGAAGCTTTTAGAAGTCCTTACAATTTTTAAATATAGTTGCAATTTTTTTATGTATGGAAGATAAATTTAAGTTTCTACTAGAAAAAAAGGTTTAATTTTGTACTTTCTTGATAATTAATTATATTAAATAATTTATTTTGGTTTATGACTATTTGAATTAAAAACAATTTTTATAGTTTTAATTAAAATCAACAAGTCAAGTAAAAAGGAAATATGATTTATGTAGTAAATATCATAACTTAATTTCTTAACAGTATCTTCCTTACTCGCCGCATAATTAAAATTTACTTGAGCCCATCCACTAATTCCTGGTTTAATAATATTTCTATACTCATAGAAAGGTATTTCATTGAGAAAACTCTTCTCAATTTCTGGTCTTTCTGGTCTTGGTCCAATTAAACTCATATTTCCTTCGATTACAGATAAAAGTTGGGGTAATTCGTCAATTCTCAATGACCTTATTATTTTGCCAACTTTAGTTATTCTTTTATCTCCATTGTTAGACCATTGAGGTCCAAACTTTTCAGCATTTTTAATCATACTTCTAAACTTATAAATTCTAATATTCTTACCTTTATAACCCGTTCTTATTTGCGAATAAAATACAGGACCACCATCTTCTATATATATTAGGAAAGCTGTTAATAGAAATAATGGAAAACTAATCAAAAGGAGAAAAAGACTTACAGTGAAATCCCCTAACCTTTTTATTCTAATTTTATAAGAATCATCTATTAAGTTAAACTTTTCAATAATTTGGTCTTTTGTATCTATAAAGAACGGTGGTATTCTATTCAACTCGTTCTCGCACCACTTTAGGACATTAAAAACTTTAATACCTTTAGATTTAAAAAAAAGGATCTGATTAAAACTAAGTTTATTAATTTTTTTATTGTCATTGAATATGACACCTTCAACCTCTTCAAAATTTAATTTTTTTATATCGCAATTTTCATCAATTCTATTAAAAATAAATTTGTTTTTAAAATCAATTTCTTTTATGAAATTTTTGAGGCCTTCTTCAGAACCGTAGAATAACCATATTTTTCTATGACTATATATTTTGTTAGTTAAAATGCTTAGGAAATATTGAATTATGCAACTAATAATTGTTATAAGTAAAGTTGTTTTGATGAAAAAAATATTTTGCTCATTCTGGAAAACTAGATTTAAATTATTATCAGTATTAAAAAGGAGATATAATTTACTAGACCAATTTATTGTTAAGTAAACAATACTACAAGAAATAAAAATAAATAATGATTTTAAAATAGTTTTGCTTATCTCAAGGATATTGATCTTTCTACAATTCATATATCGCCCTAATACGTAACTTAGAATTATCCAAAAAAAGGAAATACTTGAAGTTACTATTGGATTAGGAGTTGAACCAAATTTTCTAAAATATTGTTCAGAATAAAAGAAACTAGCTATAAAATAATCAATAAGTATTGCAAAAAAGAATTTTCTTCTATTTATTATCCATGGGATATGAATTCTCATAAAAATATTATCTCATAAAATAAATTATTTTTTTAATTAGATCATAAAGTTTTATTAGGTAGAAAGGAATTTCGATAGAGATAGATACAGTATAAAAAATCTAGAAAATATATTCTAATTGAAGTATTAAAAAAATACTTTTATCTAAATATTTAAATTTTTTTATCTTGGCAAATTAAAGATAATCTCGAAAGCAAAAATAAACTATTTTATCTTTTTGAAAGATTACTTAGGATTTTAATTCACTGAGAATATTTTATTGATAATAATTTTTAAAAAAGTTGTTTTTCTTTCAATTATTTTTATGAAGTTTTTTAGAAGGCTTTTTAGTAACTTCATGTTGCTTAGTGATAGGATTTTATAAGAAATAATTCCTATTCAATGAAAAAGGTAGCGCTTATTACTGGAGTTACAGGACAAGATGGAAGCTATTTAGTTGAGTTCTTATTAAAAAAGAAATATGAAGTTCATGGTATTAAACGACGAGCATCCTCTTTTAATACTGAGCGAATTGATCATATTTATGTAGATCCACATGATATTGATAAAGATATTACAGATGAAAAATTTATCTTGCATTATGGGGATCTTACCGACTCGTCAAATTTAATAAGGATTATTCAAAATATTCAACCAGATGAAATTTATAATCTTGGTGCCCAGAGCCATGTAGCTGTTAGTTTTGAATCTCCTGAATATACAGCTAATTGTGATGCTTTAGGGACTCTCAGGATTCTTGAAGCTATAAAGATTTTAGGTTTGGTAAATAAGACAAAAATTTATCAAGCAAGTACTTCTGAATTATTTGGAAAAGTTCAAGAAGTGCCTCAGACAGAAACTACCCCTTTTTATCCAAGAAGCCCGTACGGTGTTGCAAAGTTGTATGCATATTGGATAACTGTTAACTATAGAGAAGCCTATGGTCTTTTTGCGTGCAATGGATTGTTATTCAACCATGAATCACCAAGAAGAGGCGAAACTTTTGTTACTAGAAAAATAACTAGAGGTTTAGCAAGAATAGATGCGAAGATTGATAAATTCTTATATATGGGTAATATAGATTCCCTGAGAGATTGGGGCCATGCAAGAGATTATGTTGAAATGCAATGGTTAATGTTACAGCAAGAAAATCCAGAGGATTATGTTATATCAACAGGAAGACAAATTTCAGTAAGGAATTTTATTGAATTAGCAGCAAAAGAAATTGGTTGGGGGGGTATAGAATGGAAAGGTGATGGTATAGATGAGAAGGGATATAGATTAGATACAAAGGAGGAAGTTATAAGAATAGATCCGCGCTATTTTAGACCTACTGAGGTTGATAATTTATATGGCGATTCTAGTAAAGCAATGAGGAACCTAGGGTGGAAGCCATCCACAACTTTGGAAGAAATGATTTCAGAAATGATAAAACATGATAAAGAGCTTGCGGCAAAAACTGTTCTACTTAAAAGCAAAGGTTTCAAAGTTTACTCAGCAAGTGAACCTCCTCCTACCAATAAGTAAGTTAGAGATGAAAAATCCAAAATTAATAGATAAAGATGACAAGATTTTTATTGCAGGACATAAAGGGATGGTTGGAAGTGCTATTTACAGAAAATTAGTTAATGATGGTTATGAGAATATTATCTTTGTTAGTAAAAACGAATTAGACTTAAGAGATGATTCTGCTGTTAAAAAGTGGTTTGAAATTAATAAACCTGCGATAGTTATAATTGCTGCTGCAAAAGTTGGTGGTATATATGCAAATTCAAGATATCCTGTAGATTTTTTGTTTGATAATTTAAAAATACAAAATAATTTAATAGTTAATTCATTTTTAAGTAAAGTAAAAAAACTTTTGTTCTTAGGAAGTAGTTGTATCTATCCAAAATATGCTGCTCAGCCGATTATAGAGGAGGAATTACTAAACGGCCCTCTTGAAAAAACTAACGAACCTTATGCCTTGGCAAAAATATGCGGCATAAAATTGTGCGAATCATTGAGAAAACAATATTCTTTTGATGCAATAAGCTTGATGCCTACAAACTTGTATGGACCTGGAGACAACTATGATATAAATAATAGTCATGTATTTCCAGCATTTATAAAGAAATTTTCAGAAGCTTCTTTAAGGAATGATGAATTAGTTACATGCTGGGGTTCGGGAAGGCCCATGAGGGAATTTCTTCATGTAGATGATTTAGCTAATGCTTGTATCTTTTCTTTAGAAAATTGGACGCCAGATGACAATGAAGCACCTCGTGATATTAATGGTGAGAAATTAAACTATCTTAATGTAGGATCAGGTAAAGATATCTCAATTGAAGAATTGGCTCATAAAATTGCTAAGGCTTGTAAATATAAAGGCAAAATAATTTGGGATAAATCTAAACCTGATGGCACTCCTAAAAAATTACTTGATAGTTCAAGAATAAATAAGTTAGGTTGGAAAGCTGAAATTGAACTTGAAAAAGGGATTAAATCAACTTTAGAAATTTTCAAAAATATTTAAATATACTTGGTATTTTAATACTGATTTAAAATATCTATTAAATAAATTAAATAAAGATTTTGGGACATGATAGATTTATAATTGAATTTTTAATTGAATTGTCTATAAATAAACCAAAACTAATTATTCATCCAGGTTTTGGTAGAACTGGAACCTCAACTATTCAGTATATTTTACGTTCTGTAATTAAAAATAAAGATATAGTATATAACCCTAAGTGGCTCAAAAATATATTTAATAAAATTAATACTTATAAAATAAAAGAGAAGGACTATGAATTCTATTTTGATGAAATTAGGCACATTTTCTTTAAACTTTCTAAATCAAAAAGCCTAAATAAAAATATTATTTTATCAATGGAGAGTATCATTAGATGGGAGAATAGATTCTCAGAAAGCGATATAAAAGACTTAAGTCGTATAGTAAACATAGCTTCTAATATTTATGATGTGAGAGTTATTATTTCTCATAGACTACCTAGTGATTTGACTTCTTCAAATTATCTTTATTTAAAATCTAGAAATAAGAAAATAATTATCAATGATGATATTTTAACAAAAGAATATTTGATAAATCTCTTTAGTGAACTAAAAAATATTGAAAATAATGGAGCATCAAAAGTACAATTTCTTTTTATGAATCAAATAAAAAGATTAGATTGGCTTGATAAATTCGGACTTGACTTTAATCTTTCAAATAAATTTAAAAAGAAATTTTCCAAACTTAAGTTAAATAAGTCACCTAACTTTAAAGAAATAATTATTTTGTCTTTTTTTATAAACTATGATAAGGAAAAAGAGGATAAATTTATTGAATTTTTATATGGTTCATTTTTATTTAATATTTATATAAATATAAGAAGTAGACTTTTTAAAGTTTTGTTATTTCTTACTAAAATTTTAGTACAAATTATAGCAATACTTAATATCAAATTTCTATTTAAGAATAGTTCATTTCATAGTTCTTACTTTAAGAAATATAAAGCTATTCTTTTTGATCTGGAGATGATAAAAAAAAGTCATGAAGAGATAGATTCATTTTATTTAAATAATATTTTAAGAAAATATAAATAATGAAAAGAATTAATATTATTACTCCAATAACCAAAAATAGTAATCCAAATAGTATTTTAAACTTAGTTCTCTCAATAACGCAGCAAATAACTGATAAGAGAATTGAGATTTTACATATTATAGTAAATTGTGATTATGGTAATAAGAAGTTAGAAAAATTACTAAATAAAATTAATTTATATAAATTTGTAAGAGTATTAAATATTAAAAGTAAAAATATTAATTCAGCTAGAAATATTGCAATAAAATCTAACGATGCAGATTATATATTACATCTTGAAACTACTGATATTATACATCCATATTTTATTTTATCGATGCTGAATAAAGAATTAAATAATCAAACAAATAAAATTATTCTTAGTAATTGGAAATTATTAAAAAATCAAAATTTATTTAAAATAAAAGTCAATATTACGACAGGAAAAATGAAATATGTTGATAACATTAGTAATTGTTTTATATGTCCTTATAGAATCGCAAACGAATATTTATTTGATGAAAATATATTTCTTGGCTTTGAATATTGGGATATTATTTTAAGATATATAAATAATAGAAATCAATTTCAAAAGATTAATAATTATGGATTTTTTAAAACTAACTATTTTCGAGGTTATTTAAATTGTAGCCTAAAAGAATATAAATTAGTTATGCAATATTTTTTTATTAAATATCCAGATCTTTATAAGAAATCCATACTAACTGAATATAAAACGTTTATAGGCTTTCTTAATTGTTTTTCTATTAAAAATAATTTCCTTGGAAAAAAATATGAGAGCAACCTTCCTAATTTTTATATGAATATGAATTTATAAATTATGTTTTTAATCTCAATGAGATTTGGCCAGGGAATTGGAAATCAACTTTGGTTATTATCAATAGGTTTATATCTCGCAAAAAAATATAACAGAAAACTTGTAGTTAAAAATATAAAGTGGTTTTTAGGAAAAAATATTGTATCTAAAGAATTATTTAGCCATATAACTAGATGGTCATCTGATTTTTACAAATATAAATGGTTTATTTTTAACGATAATTTTTTTCAAGAAGAAAATTCTAATAGGGCATGTTTTTTACCCTTGATAGAAAATAGTTTTGATCTTTTAAATAAATTTGATTATGTGTATTTAGATGGAAATTTTCAATCATTTAATATGATTCCTGATATTAATTTTTTAAGTAATTTTTTTATAAATAAAGAATATAAATTTCATCGAAAATTCCATTCAAACGAATGTGTCTTAAATATTAGAGGAGGAGATTATTTGGGCCTTAAAAGATCTCCTGCTGTACCATTTCAATATTGGTATAAAGTGGTTGAATATTTCAGGACAGAAAACAATATTGATAAATTTTTTATAATTACTGATGATTATGAATATTCAAAAATTCTCTTCCCAAATTTCGAAATTCTTAAAGGTTCAATGGAGGATGATTATTTTTCTATTTTATATGCAAGAAATTTAATCTTATCTAATTCCTCTTTTAGTGTTTTCCCTTCTTACTTAAATAAAACCGCAAAAAGAATTATTGCACCGAAATATTGTAATCCTATTTTGTTGGAAAATAAGAAATTAATTTGGGGTAGCCCTACAAATATTTATCCATGCTTTGAATATTTCGATTGGAATAATAATACACTTGAAAAGTATGATAGAAATTATATTACAAATACTATTAAAGATACTTTAGATTATTTAATTCCATCAAATAAGATTAAATTTTTTGAAAATAAAAAAAACTTATTTCAACTACTAAAGCCTATTAATAAATGGAACTTTCAAGAGAAACATCCTGGAATTAAATATATTGATTCTTATAAGGTTAGAGGGAGAGATTTAATCCTTTTGGTTTGGAAAATAAGGAGAAAAACTTTTCTGTTTTTTAATCATTTTAAAATTTTATTTAACAAAATAATCATAAGTAAATGAATCTGTTATTAATTAATTTCAAAGAATTTGATTTAAATGAATTTTATAAAATTTTTACTCTGATTTTTCCTATTTCATGATTATTGATTGTTTCCTTTTTGGTGGAGAAGATGATATCTTCAAAGCAAGAATAAATTACCTTAAAAGGCATGTCGATTTTTTCGTCATTATTGAATCAAACACAACTTTTACAGGAATTGAGAGGTTGTTTAAATTAAAAAAATTGGTAAATAAATTTTTCCCTGAAATTATAGATAAATTTTTTATTTTTGAGAATAGGAATTATATAAGTTCACTAAATGATTTGACTAAAATAAATTATTGGCCTTTTCATGAAAATTCAAAATCTATAGAAGCAATTTTATTCCAAGTTTCGAAACAAAAATTTAAAAAAGAAATTTCTTTTAATGAAGGATATCAAAGAGAGCTAATTTTTCACGCAATTAATGAACTTATTTCAAAGAAATTAAATTTAAAACTCACTAATAATGATTGGATAATTTTAAGTGATCTAGATGAAATTCCTTGTATAAAACTCATAGAATCAATTAATAATCTTGATAAAAATTATTTCTACTACTTTAGGATGATCGAATTTGTACATAGTCCGAATTTTCTTAAAAATGAAAGATGGATTGGATCTGTATTATTTAATTCAAAAAAATTATATGAAAATAGTATTTACTATATGAGATTTATGCTTAAGATAAATTCCAACAATAAGGTGCCTTATAAAATAATAAACAAAGGGGGGTGGCATTTAACATCTTTTGGAAATTTAGAAGCAATAATGAAAAAACTTCATTCTTGGGGGCATCAGGAATTAAATACTTATATAAATAGATTTTTTCTAAAGTTCAGGATAAGAAGAGGATTTGATATTTTTGGTAGGAGGAAAAATATCAAATATATTCAAGAAAATAAAATAATTCCTCCAGAAATATTAAGATTTTTTATAAACAAAAATTATCATATAGATTATAAGATCCCTAATAAATTTGACTATTTTATAAATAATTGTGCATATTTTTGTGACCGTTTATTTTCACGACTTTTTATAAGGAAGTTCTTCAAATAATTTATATAATTTACATGGAATATTAGATACTTTGTCTGTATTAATTAATCAAGAATTTATATAAAAACTTAACATGATAAAATTTTATAAGTTATCAAGTATGCATGAAGGCTGTTATTTTGGCTGGTGGTCTTGGCACAAGAATTAGTGAAGAATCTCACATAAAGCCAAAGCCAATGGTAGAAATAGATGGTAAACCTATACTTTGGCATATTTTAAAGATTTACAGTGCAAATGGTATTAATGATTTTATTATTTGTTGTGGTTATAAAGGTTACATAATTAAGGAATATTTTCAGAATTATTTCCTGCATACTAGTGATATTAGTATTGATTTAAATCAAAATAAAATAGATATTTATAATAAGAAATCCGAAAATTGGATTATAAGACTTATTGATACTGGTCAACAAACAATGACTGGTGGCAGACTTAAAAGGGTTGCGGAGTATTTAGACAATGAAACATTTTGTTTTACCTATGGGGATGGACTTTCAGATGTTGATATAAGAAAATTGATAAAATTCCATAAAGAATCTAAAAAGCTAGCAACTTTAACTGCTGTTCAGCCGCCAGGTAGATTTGGGGCTATTTCTTTTGGACATAATAATTTAATAAATAATTTTCAAGAAAAGCCTTCTGGAGATGGTGGGTGGATAAATGGCGGATTTTTCGTTTTAGAGCCTAAAGTAATTAAATATATAGATTCTGATAATACTATTTGGGAAAACGAGCCTCTAAAGAATTTAGCTAAAGATAATGAATTAATAGCATATAAGCATAAAGGTTTTTGGCAACCAATGGATACGCTTAGAGATAAATTTTACTTAGAGAAATTACTTCAAAATGGTAATGCAGCCTGGAAAAAATGGGCATAAACTCGAATTTTTGGAAATCTAAGAAAATTCTTTTAACTGGACATACTGGTTTTAAGGGTTCATGGTTCACAATGTTGCTCCTAAAACTTGGCTCTGAAGTTTGTGGATATTCACTAGAACCAAAAACTAAGGAAGATTTATTTTATAAAATTTATCCTCATATCTCAAAAGATATAGAGCATATTATAGGAGATATAAGGGATGAAAAAAGACTTAAAAATTTAGTTAATAAATATCAACCTGATTTTATTTTTCATTTTGCGGCACAACCTCTTGTTATTGAAAGCTATATAGATCCAATATCTACTTGGAATACTAATGTAATAGGTTCTTTGAATCTATTAGAGAGTATGAAATCAATTGATAAAAAATGTTCATTAGTAGTCATAACAACAGATAAAGTTTATTTGAATAAAGAATGGGATTTTGGATATAGAGAAAATGATACATTAGGAGGATTCGATCCTTATAGTTCCAGTAAAGCCGCATTAGAAATATTACTGAACAGCTGGAGATTAAGTTTTTCTAGTCAATATAAAAACTTATCATTAGCAAGTGCTAGGGCTGGAAATGTTATTGGAGGAGGAGATTGGTCTGAAAATAGAATAATTCCAGATGCAATTAGAGCACTAAAAAGTGATCAAAATATTAGAGTAAGGAATCCAAATGCCACTAGGCCTTGGCAACATGTTCTTGAACCTTTAGTTGGATATTTAATGCAGGCTGAAAAAATGTATGAAAGTCCCGATAACTATGAACCATCTTTTAATTTTGGCCCCTTTATGAACAGTAATAGGAAAGTTTCAGAATTAGTAAATCAAATACTCAGAGTATGGTCAGGTAACTGGATTGTTGAGAAAAAAAAATATTCGAATTTACATGAAGCTAATGTTTTATATTTGAATATTGAAAAAGCAGTAAAATTATTAGGTTGGGAGCCAAAATGGGACTTTAAAAAAACTGTTTATAAAACCATTAAGTGGTATTATGATGTGGAAAATGGTAAAGATGCATTTGAAAAGACTGTTGAGGATATAAATGATTTTTTAAATTAATTAAAAAAAATTAGAAATTTTTTAAGGACTTATGTTCAAAATTGTCAAAAATTTTTTAGGAGGGGCAAAGTTAATAGAAACTCCAAAATTTAAAGATGAAAGAGGTTTCTTTTATAAGACATATAATTATGAAGAATTTAAAAAAATATCTTTAAATTTTAAACCAGAAGAGCAGTTCTTTTCTGTTTCTAATAAAAACGTTTTAAGAGGTATGCATTTTCAAACAAAAGAATATGCTCATGATAAATTGGTTAGTTGTTTATCCGGCAAAGTACTTGATGTAATAGTAGATTTAAGAATTAATTCTGAATATTATAAAAATGTTATTTCTTTAGAATTAGATTCACGAAACCCATATTCATTATATATTCCTACTGGATTTGCTCACGGTTTTGTAAGCTTGCAAGATAATAGTCTAATGCAATATTTAACTTCAAGAGTTTATAATCAATCTTTTGATCAGGGCGTGCATTGGAAAAGTATTAATTTTAATTGGCCAAAGGATGAATACTTTGTTTCTGAAAGAGACTCCAATCATCCATATATTGAGGATTTAAAATGCGAGTTTTTTTAACAGGGGGCACAGGTTTTATAGGATCTCATATTCTAAATGAGTCAATTAAATATAATTATGAAATTATTGCATTAAAAAGAAAAATTAATTCAAAGACAAAAGTTAAATTAATCTCCAGGCCAATTTGGAAAATTGGCAGTCTTAACAAAACAAAAGAAGAGGATCTAAAAAATATTGATACTGTACTTCACCTTGCTTCACATAGTGCAAATGTTCCTTATGACAATCTAAATAATTGTTTAAAAGTTAATTTATTTGATACGATTAATTTCTTTGAAATGGCCTATAAATGTGGCGTTAGAAAATTTATAATAACCGGGTCTTGCTTTGAATATGGAAAGAAGGGAGAAGAATATACATTTATCCCCCCAAGTGCTCCTTTATTACCTACTCAAACTTATCCTGCTTCAAAAGCCGCCGCATCTATTGCTCTTATTCAATGGGCATTAGAAAAAAAAGTTTCATTATCAATTCTTAGACTTTTTCAAATATATGGTGAAGGTGAATTTAGAAATCGTCTTTGGCCAACTCTTATTAATTGTGCTTCTAGTGGAGATGATATGAATATGACTTTAGGTGAGCAAATAAGAGATTTTCTTCATGTCAAAGATGCCGCGAAAATTATTTTAGATTCGATAGGTACCCAAAAAAATAAACAAATTATCGTTAGAAATATAGGTTCAGGCGTTCCTATAAAGATAAGAGACTTTGCAGAAAAAATATGGTCTGAGAAAAAAGCCAAAGGTAATTTATTGTTTGGCACTATTCCATATAGAGATGGAGAAGTAATGCGCTATGTCCCAGATATTAATAGCTGCTATATTATCAGTTAGATGATTTTAAGAATTGAATAAAAGTAAGAAAATTATTACGAGAAGAGAAATACTTGTAAGTATTGGTATCCCAACTTTTAATCGTCCTTATGAATTAGTAAGTTGTTTGAAAAATTTGATAAACCAGACTTATAAAAATTTAGAAATAATTGTAGTAGATAACAATTCTGATCAAGATATAAAAAAAAATTTATATTCTTCGGAGATTTTTCTAGACAAAAGGATTCGCGTAATAAAGAACAAACATAATATTGGAATATTAAAGAATGCTGAATTAGCTTTGAAGTTTGCAAAAGGAGAATTTTTTTGTTGGGTTTCTGATGATGATTGGAGGTCAGATACATTCATTGAAGATTTATTAAAGCTATCTATTAAACATCCGAATCAAGCTATTTATTGCTCTCAATATCAAGATATTATTGACAATTGTTCTCCTTGTTTAACTCATTTATCAAATAAATTTAAAGTTGGCTTGTTGGGATCGAAGTTTTCCATATTAAGACAAATATATTTTTATTTATTAGATCATGCTGGAGGAAAATGTAATTATTTTTATAGCCTAATTCCAACAAATTATTTAAGGCAGATCAACTTTAAAGAAGTCTCAAGAAATTGGAAAGATTTATCAATGGATAGAAATATTGTTTATTTCCTTCTAAGGAATAATAGAATTGTATTAAGTAATAAAAAGTTATTTGCTCTTAAAAATAATAATTTAAAATTGTATGGAGATACAAATAGAGTAAGTCTTAATCAATATAATTATTTTTTAAAAAGTAAATTACTGACTATTGATTTTTTTAATGAATTAATTATTTCTATAAAATTTTTAAAGAGGGGTTGGTTTTTCTTCTTCATAATTATTTTATTAATACCTGTGAAAATAGCTTTATTATTATTTGGTAGATTAAAAAGAAAGTTTTTATATTTTACCTTAAGTAATTTAAATTATAAAAGAAATTTAATCGAAAATATTGCTATTAGGAAGATAAGAGAAGATTCATTTAACCCAAGAAAAGAAAAAATTAATTTACCAGAAGTCACACTAGTTGCTGTAGCCACTATTGATGTAGAAAAGGCTGTTATGGCATTAAGATATAGCAAAATTGGAATTAATTTTTTTGAAACTATATTGCTTGCAAATTATAAACCATGGAATTTATGTAATGATATAAAATATAAGAGAATAGATCCTTTTAATAATGTTGGGGAATGGGGAAAATTTATAATTTACAATTTACATAATTATATTAATTCAAAATATATAATCTTAGTTCATGATGATGGATTTGTTGTAAATCCAGAATTATGGGATAACAATTTTCTTAATTATGATTATATTGGAGCACCTTGGCCTTTTCCAAAAGATAAAATTTCTTACCGTACGCCTGCAGGTGAAATAGTTAATGTTGGAAATAGTGTTTCTTTAAGAAGTAAAAAAATACTTGAAATGCCCACAAAAATAAATTTAACTTGGGAAAAATTTCATGGAAATTACCATGAAGACGGCTTTTTGTGTGTCAAAAATAGAGATATCTTAATTGAAAAAGGAATAAAATTTGCAGATGTAAAAACTGCATATAATTTTTCTATAGAAACTAAACTAGAATCTTACGAAAATAAGACTTCATTTGCCTTTCATAAATGGTTTGATAATAATAAAGACTACCCTGATTTTAGATATTTTTAATGTGTAGTGATTTAAATAATAGTATTTCTATGTTGATCCCAGTATTTAATGCTGGTAATGAATTATTAAAAACTTTAAAAAGCTTAGAAAATATTCATGAGCTTGGAGAAATAATTATTATTGATGATTATTCAGATAAAATCAACAAATCATTCTTGGATTCTATTTTTATCAATAAAGTTAGAGTAATTGAAAATACCCAAAGCAAAGGCATATCTGGAGCTTTAAATTGTGGAATAAAAGCGGCAATTTTTGAATATATTGGAAGAATAGATAGCGGAGATATATGTAAGGATAAAAAAAGATTTAAAAAGATTATAGATATTTTTTCTTCTAATAAAGAATTTAATTTAATTTGTAGTTCTCTAATTACCGGCAAAAATAATATTGTTAATCCAAGACTGCATTATGTGTCAAATATTCTTTCCCCATTTTCTAAAGTACCCCATCCAACTTGGGTTTTCAAAAGGGAATTGATTAATTACCAATATAGGTATGATACATATCGGTTCGAAGATTATGCTTTTCTAATTGAAAATAAAGCAAAAATTTTTATTCTTCCATCAGTTGATACTTATTACGATAACGAGACTAGAATGTTAATACATGATGAAATAAGGTTAACCTTTAGCAAGACTTTATTTTTTCTTTCAAAAAGTAAAAATAATTTCCAATCTTATTTAGTTTCTTTTTTATATATTTTCCTAAGAATAATTAGATTGGCCATTAGTAGAAAAAAAATTATTTGAAATGTTTAAAAAGTTTTATAATTTCCTTATTTCTAATTTGATACTTTTTATCTATGTTATTTTTTTTAGAATATATTCAGTCTTTTCTAATCAAAATAAGTTTTCTAGAAATATCTTTGAGATTATAATCTTTTCATATGATAGGCCATTACAACTAAAAAGCCTTTTAGATTCAATTCTCATACATATAGATAAGGATATTTTAGTTAATGTCTTCTATAAATGCTCTGATAATTCTTACAGAGAATCTTATATTAAATTGATAAATAGATATGAAAGATTTTCTAATAGATTTAATTTTGTTGAACAAAAAGGAAAATTTAAAAGTGATTTTTTGAATTTAATAAAGAAATTAAAAATAAGTTTAAATAAACATTTTTTGTTTTTTGTTGATGATCAAATAATTTTCAGAGATATTAATTTAAAAGGCTTAGACAAATTATTTAAAATTTCATTTCTTACTACTTTTAGATTAGGTCTTAATACTAGCTGGTCCTATAACCTTAATAAAAAACAAACATTAAAAATTTATGAGAAAGTAATTTTTCAAAATTATGTTATTTGGAGGCCTAAACTTAGAAAAGAAGATATCTCTTACCCTTTATCTTTAGATGCAACTACAATACCTTCTTTCCTAATAAAAATCTATGCTTATTATTTAGAGTATAAAGGACCCAATTCATTTGAAAATTCAATGAATTATGGATTGTTCATTTTTTATTTATTAAAACTTCGAATATCTTCTCCTTTAAAACAATCTGCCGTAAATATTGTTATCTCTCAAGTCAATAAAGAATGTATTAATAGGGGTAATTTTACAAGTCCTAAGACCCTTAGAACTTTTTTTGAAAAAGGTTGGAGCTTAGAATTTAATAGAAAAAAAATAAATCAAATATTTAGTCCTCACATTGATAAATATTTTTATCTAAAAAAAGGTGATAAAATTAGAAACTTATGAATAATATAGAGCAGGATTTATTTAGAGAAAAAATACTAAAGAAGTTATATAAATTTATATACTCTTATTCAATATATTTATTAAGATTTTTGTTTCCAGGGATTGGAAATAATGAAAAAAGATTTTGGCTTTTTTTATCCATATTATGATCTAGCAAAAATGAATTATACAATAAGTGTAATAATGTCAGTCTTCGAAGGTGATAATGATTCGCACTTTGAAGCTGCTCTTCACTCATTAATTTTAAATAAAAAATTCATAACAGAAGTTGTCCTTGTTAGAAATGGAACTATCAATTCAGCAAAACTTAGTTCTATAATTTATGCAAAAAATTATCTTAAGATAAAAGAAATAATTTTAGATAAAAATATTGGCTTATCTAAAGCATTAAATATTGCAATAGAACAAGCATCTTCTGAATGGCTTGTAAGATTTGATAGTGATGATATAAGTGTGAAAAACAGGTTTGAATTTATCCAAAATAAAATATCTGAATATGGAACGAAATATGACGTTTTCGGGACTTTTATAAATGAGTTTATAGATGAGAATAAAAAGAGAATAATGATACGAAAAGTACCCCTTGAATTTAAAAAAATAAAGTCAAAATTATTTCAAATGAATCCCATGAATCATGTAACTGTATTTTTTAAGCGATCAATTACTTTTAATCATAATGAAAAATCCTTTTATCCTTATATAGATGGATTTGAAGATTATGCTTTGTGGGTAAAACTTATTTCAAGTGGATATAAATTTAAGAATTTTTCAGAAATAACAGTTTTGGTTAGGGTGGGTAATAACATGTTAAAAAGAAGAGGAGGTTTAAGTTACCTGCTAAAGGAAATCAAGTTAAGAAAATATATGTTGAAATATGCAAAGGGATTTCAGATATTAGAGACCTTAATATTCTTCATTTTACGCATTACAGCATTTGCAATGCCAATATTTATAAAAAAAATTATTTATAAACTTTTAAGATCTTAAATCTTAAATAATATTTTTAAATTTAATCCAATTTTTTTAATTTTATTTTTATAAAAAAATATAATAAGCTTAAAAATTTTATTTAATATTTATTTTTATATCTTTTCTTACAACTTTTGTATAAATTAATTATTTAAAAATAATCACTTAAGCTTTTAATCAAAGTATCTAAATTTCATGAAGAAGATTAAAAGAAAATTTTATAAGATTTTTATTCTTTACTAAACCATTAAAAATATTCATGATTTTAATAGTGCAGAAATTTATTGTAAATTAATTCCCAAGTTTTCTGATGAATTTATATTATATCGTTTTTTTTATAGTTTTATTAAATAACCAATTTTGATTATTTAGGTACCACCTTATTGTTATATCAATTCCCTCTGAGAAATTATAATTTGGTTCCCATCCTAAATCTTTTTTTATACGACTGTTGTCTATTGCATAGCGTTTATCATGACCTTTTCTATCTTCAACTAAAGTAATTAGTTCAGAATAATTGACTTTATTATCAAGAATAATATTAATTTTTTTGCATATTTCCAGAACTAAACTTTTATTTGTTTTTTCACAATTTCCTCCAATACAATATGTTTCTCCGATTTGCCCATTATTAATTATTTTTATTAGAGCATTTATGTGATCTTCTACAAATAACCAATCTCTAACATTTTTCCCATCTCCATATAGGGGAATTTTTTCATTTTTGATTGCTTTTGATATTACAAGAGGTATCAATTTTTCAGGGAATTGCCAAGGACCAAAGTTGTTCGAACAATTACTTATAATTACTGGAATATCAAAAGTATGGAACCATGCTTTTGCTAAATGATCACAACTTGCTTTAGAAGCAGAATAAGGGCTTCTAGGATCGTATCTTGAAACCTCAGAAAACAAACTTTTATCATTTAATGATCCAAAAACCTCATCAGTGCTAACTTGAATAAATTTAAAATTGATTCTTTTGTTCTTATTTTTGCTTAGAAAGATTCTTGTCGCTTCTAAAAGATTTAAAGTCCCTAAGATATTATTTGATACGAACGGTTGTGGAGTTGAAATTGAATTGTCAACATGACTTTCTGCAGCCATATGTATAATTATATCTGGACTAGAAAATTCAATCGCCTCATTGGTTTCTTTTTTATTAAGGAGATCTACATTCAGGAATTTATATCTTTTTAAAGATTCGTCTCCTAATTTTTTTAATGTGTTATTTATTCTTAATAGATCACTCGCATAACCTAGTTTATCAAGATTAAATATATTTAAGTGCTCGTTTTTAATTAATCTATTAACCATAGATCCACCTATGAATCCAGCTCCTCCTGTAATTAAAATATTTTTATATTTATTAAAATTTATATGAAACATTTAATGATAATTTATGAGCATTTTAATTGATCCCAATATTATTTTTAATAATAAATTAAATATTTATACATTTATCTTTTGACTTAGATTAATAAATCTATAATTGAAGTTGTTTAAAGATTGTTTTTACTCTTTGGAATCATTTACAGGCAATCAATTTAGTGCTCTTAAAAGACTTTTTAGACAAATATCTTTTAAAAGGAAAAGACAACTACTAGCCTCTTTAATACTAATGATTTCCTCAGGAATGGCAGAGGCATTTATAATTTCATCATTTAGTTTATTACTTTCTTCGTTTAGTAATTCCTTAGGAAATGGGAATTCAAAATTAGTATTTGGGCAAATAATAGAATCTAATATTGAATTTCAAAATATAAATTTAAACATTGTATTTTTTGGTATTGCAATCTTACTAACAGGAGTCTTAAGAGTATCTACAATTAGGGTAACTTCATTCGTTCCAGCTTTAATAGCAAACGACTTAAGCCGTAAAATTATAACTAAACTACTTTACAGGAAATATGATGAACATATTAGATGTAATACGAGTGTTCTAATAAATAAAGCTACTCAGCAACTTAATACTACCATTGATTGTATTGGACTAATAATGGTAATGATTAATAACGCTATTTTAGCTTCTGGGATATTTATTGCACTATTATTTTTATCGTGGAAAGTAACATTAACAATTTTCTTTGTATTTATAGTTTTGTATTTTTTAATTTATAAAAATATTTCTCCAAAATTAAAGAATAGCGGTTTTGATATAACTTCTTCTAGAAGAAAGCAAATTAAAATTGTTAAGGAGGCTTTATTAGGGATGAGTGAAATAATTCTCTCTAATACTCAAAAAAAATATATTAAAGAATATTCCTCTAATGATAAAAAACTTAGATTTGCAGTGGCTGATGGTTCTTTTAAAGCAATTTATCCAAGATATGCATTGGAAGCTATATTTTTGATGTTGGCTTTAATAACATTTTCATTAATTATATTAACTGAGCAAAGCCCTGAGTTTATTTTAATAGGAATTGGGACCGGCGCATTGGCTGCTCAAAGACTTTTGCCCTCTATTCAACAAGTTTATGCAGGATTTGCTGAATTTGCTCTTTATTCTGTTTCTATTGAAGATGTTCTAGAGATACTTGAATTGAAGAATAATGAATTTGATTTTAAACAAAAGAAATCGCCCGCAGATTTGGATAAAGAGAATTTATTTAATAACAAAATAAAACTTGAAAATGTTACATATAAATATTTGGATTCAAAATCAGAAGCGCTTAAATCCATTAATTTAGTAATAAATAAGGGAGATAAGATAGGAATAATAGGTAAGACTGGTTCTGGCAAGAGTACCTTAAAAGATATATTGTCAGGTTTGGTCAAGCCATCCTCTGGTCAACTAATAGTTGACGGAGCAAACTTGCATAGTGAATTAATCAATATAAAAGATTGGTTTTCAATAGTTTCAGTAGTTTCACAGAATGAACATATCTTTGAAGGTACTCTCCTAGATAATCTTATTTGCTCAGAAGAGGAAATAAATGTAGATCATGAATTTGTAAAAAAGACTTTAAAAAAATCATCTCTTTACAGTTTTGTAAATTCTTTGCCAAATGGTGCACTCTCCTTTATTGGAGAAAGAGGTTTTAATTTAAGTGGAGGTCAATCGCAAAGAATTGCTATAGGTAGAGCATTATATAAGAAATCAAAATTGCTTATCTTAGATGAGGCAACAAGTGCATTAGATGTTGAAACAGAAAAAAAAATTATTGATGGGATTTACAAAAAGAACAAAGATTTAACAATAATATCAATTACTCATAGAAAAGAAGCCCTTAAATATTGTAATAAAATAATAGAATTATCTAAAGGCACTATTGTAAAAGAGATTAAAAGAGAAATTGTTAATTAGAAATTAAATCTAGTAAATATTCAGAGTAATCATTATTTTTATATTTGCTTGTTAAATTTTCTATATCTTTATTAGATATCCATTTTTGGCGCCATGCAATCTCTTCAATGCAGCCAACTTTTAGAGCTTGGCGATGCTCTAAAGTATGAATAAATGCTGATGCTTCATACAATGAATCAAAAGTTCCTGTATCAAACCATGCCATACCTCTTCCCATGATTTCAACTTTAAGCAAATTTTCATTGAGATACATTTTATTTATATCTGTGATTTCAAGCTCGCCTCTTTTAGAAGGCACAAGTCTTTTTGCCTTTTCTACAACAGTATTATCATAAAAATATAATCCAGTAATCGCATATTTACTTTTAGGTTTAAGTGGTTTTTCCTGAATTCCAATAACTTCAAAATTTTTATCAAATTCAACTACTCCGTACCTTTGAGGATTTTTAACGGGATAGGCAAAAACGCTAGCACCTTTATTTTGATCAGAACATTTTAATAACTGATTAATTAAGGAATCACCATGGAAAAGATTATCTCCCAAAATCAAAATCGCAGGAGCATTTCCTAAGAAATCTTCCGCTATCAAAAAGGCTTGAGCAATTCCTTCAGGTTTTAATTGAACTTTATAAGTTATTTTTAATCCTAAATGTGATCCATCTCCTAATAATCTTTTGAATAACTCTTGGTCTATTTTTGTTGTAATTATGAGTATCTCCCTAATTCCTGCGAGCATTAATGTTGACAAGGGATAATAAATCATAGGTTTGTCATAAACTGGTAAGAGTTGTTTGCTTATAGCTTTTGTTAATGGATTTAGTCTTGATCCATGACCCCCAGCTAAAATTATTCCTTTTCTAACAGACACTTTTTTGAACTTTGATATAAACAATTAAAATACTATAAATCAGAAAATAATAAAAATATTCATTTTTATTTAGTAAATATTTTAAGACTTAATCGTTTAGGATAATTGAATATTAATTTTAAAAGTATTGATCAATCCGTTTATGATACCTCAGTTCAAAGTGCGAATGTCTCCTAAAGCTAAAGAAAATGTTGGTAAAGTTTTGACATCTGGTTATATAGGGCAAGGTCCTAAAGTTGATGAGTTTGAAAGCAAATTACATGAAGAATTGGGATCTGTTGTTAAGCCAATTACAGTTAATTCGTGTACAAGTGCTATTGATTTAGCTTTGCATTTAATAGGGATAAAACCTGACGATGAAGTAATCTCAACGCCGCAAACATGTTTCGCTTCCCAAGTAGGAGCTATAAATAGGAAAGCAAAACTAAGATGGGCTGATATTAATCCTAAAACTGGATGCATTTGTCCTAAGGCTGTTAAAAAGTTAATTACTAAAAATACTAAAGCAATTATTGCTGTTAATTGGGCAGGGAAATTTTGTGATTATAGAGAATTGAAGAGTTTTAATATACCTGTTATTGAAGATGCTGCACATTGCTGGGATGTTTTTAAAAATAATAATCAAGATAGAGGAGATTATATTTGTTACAGTTTTCAGGCTATTAAGTTTCTAACTACTTCCGATGGTGGAGCTTTAATCACTCCAAAAGAAAAAGAGAAAGAAGCAAGACTTTTAAGGTGGTATGGGTTAGATAGAACTAAAGGTCAAAGTTTTAGATGTACACAAAATATTACTATTGCAGGTTTTAAATATCATATGAATGATGTCGCAGCTTCAATTGGTATTGAAAACATACCCTATGCTAAAGATTCAGTAATGGAGCATAGATCAAATTCAAAGTTTTTTATAGAAAATATAGATAATAAATTAATCTCAAATTCACAATGGGATGATGATTGCTCATTTTGGATACACCCTATCTACCTAAAAAATTCAAAGAAAGCAGAATTTATTGAATATATGAGATTAAATAATATAAGTTGCAGCCCAGTGCACTACAGAAATGATAAATATGATTGCACATTCGAATTTGCAGAAGGATCTTTACCGGGAGTTGATCTTTTTACTGAAACTCAAGTATGTATTCCAAATGGATGGTGGCTGACTAATCAAGACTTGGAATATATCGTTAATATCATAAACGAATTTAAATGATAATTTTTATATTATTTAGTTCCAGAAGTTTAATATAAGTCCATTTTTGGATTATTAAAGTTTAATCCTTTACTATCTTTATCGGAAATTATAGGCTCGCCATCAACTAAAGGCCAAGAGATATTCAAAAATTTATCGTTCCATAATATTGTTCTTTCGGAATTTTTGTTATAGTAATTTGTTGCCTTATATAGAACAGTCGCTGTTTTACTAAGTGTTAGAAAACCATGTGCGAAACCTTGTGGAATCCATAATTGATTATGAAAAACATCATCTAAAATATTAGAAGTCCATTCCCCAAAGCTTCTAGATTCTTTTCTTATGTCAACTGCAACATCATAAATTTTACCTGATACACATCTCACGAGCTTACCCTGTTCAAAAGGAGATTTCTGAAAATGTAATCCCCTTAAAACATTTTTGTCTGATTTTGAGTGATTATCTTGTAGAAATTTTACTTCCAATCCTAAAATGCGATCTAATGCATCTTGGTTCCAGCTTTCCATAAAGAATCCGCGATTATCTTTTATTAACCTTGGCTGAATCAAAAATATTCCTTCTATTTTTGAACCTTTATTACTTATTAGTGACTTTGATTTCATTAACTTATGTTGAATTGTAATTTCTATTAATTTAATTCTGAATTATAAAAGAAAAAATAGCTTCATTATGTAAGGCGTAACTCGATAATAAATATAATTCTGATTAAAAAGAAAATTACCAAATTTGAAGATTAAATGAATAAATAAAATAAATTTTGAATATGAGATTTAAAGGGTAAGTCATATTGAAAAATGATAAAGACAATTAAGAAAATTCTCTAACAAATTTATTTACTTCGGAGTGGAATCTTTCAAACATTTCATTTGTCATTCCATGATGTAAAGGTAGTAATATTCCTCTTTCCATTATTGCATCTGCGTTAGGGAAGCCATCATCAGATACTCTTCTCTCAACATTTTTCATCATAGGCTGTCTAAGTATATTTCCAGTAAAGACTACTCTTGTCTGTATCTTTCTTTTCTCAAGGAAAATTTGAAAATCTTTTCTTTTGAAGGGAGCTTCTTTCTTAATAAGTATTGGGAATGCAAGCCATGCAGTATCTGATTTTTTGTTTTCCTCTGGGACTGAAAATAAATCGCTATGACCTTTGAAAAACTCTGATTGAATATTGAAATTTTTCTTCCTGACACTAATATTTTGACTTAATGATTTTAATTGTTCTAGTCCAAAAGCAGCTCCAATTTCACTTCCTTCCAAATTATATCCAATGGTTTCGAAAACAAATTTTGAATCATAATTTATACCATCTAATTCAACATTAAATCTATTCTCAATTGATTCACTTTTTTCATCAAAAAGTGAAGAACTTCTTCCCCAAGACCTTAATAGCTTAGCTCTCTGCATTACTTTACTATCATTGATAGTTAGTGCTCCCCCATTGCCAGCGCAATTAATAATATGAGAACCATAAAAACTTGTGATGGACATATCACTATAAAAACCCGTTGATTTATTATTTAGTTTCGCTCCAAGTGTATCTGCAGAATCTTCAATAACTATAAGGTTATGTCTATCAGCAATCTCTCTGATTTTGTCCCATTCACATATATTACCCATAAGATTTGGAGCAATAATTGCTTTGGTTTTTTCACTTATTAAGTTCTCTATTTTTGAGGTATCGATGCAATAGGACAATGGTGTTACATCGCAAAAAACTGGAACAAGTTTATTTTTTATTATGCATCCAACAGTTGTAGAAAAAGTTAAGGCAGGTGTAATTATTTCTGCACCTTCAGGGAATTGAAATGCCTCTATACCTATATAAAGAGCTGAAGATCCGGAATTCACATAAAGGCAATATTTTTTGTCAAATAATATAGATATTTTCTTCTCAAATTTTCGAGCATAATTTCCCATTTGAGTTGATTCATTAAGACACTTGACTACAGCATCAATTTCTTTCTGGCCATAAACTGTTTTTGCGTATGATATTTGTTCTGTCATTATAAAAAATTCAAAATAACTAAATTTTAGCAAATTATCATACTTTATAATTCTTAAAAATATAAATAACAAGCCGGAAATTTAAGTTAAGCTTTGAAATTTAAGTTTCTTTTAAAAGGATAAATCTTTTGAATGTTTTGAGTTACTAAGCTCTCCTTAACATCATCAGATTATGTATTTCTAAAATCCTTTATTTGTTTAATGCTGTAAGATTTATATTGAATATATGACTTGGATGAAAAATATATTGCTTACTGGAGGCTGTGGATTCCTAGGATCACACACAGCAGTTTCTTTATTAAATGAGGGTTATAATTTATTTATATTGGATTCTTTATTAAATAGTAGTTCTGAATCAATTAATAGAATTATCAGAATTCATAACATCAAATCTAACTATAAAGAAAAATTATATTTTTTTAAAGAAGATTTAAGAAATAAGGAGGCAATAAATGATGTTTTTGAACAGGCAAGAATAATTAAGAAACCAATTGATGCAGTAATCCATTTTGCAGGACTAAAGTCAATAAGCGAGTCTCTAAAAAGTCCAAATTTATATTGGGAAGTCAATGTGGGTGGATCAATAAATCTTTTAGATGTAATGAATAAAAATGGATGTAATCTAATTGTCTTTAGTAGTAGCGCAACTATTTATGGACAATTAGATAATAAGCCCATAAAAGAAAATAATCCAATTAATCCAATTAATCCATATGGAAATAGTAAAGCTGCAGTCGAGA